>Ga0209702_10002461_pt1 | contig 32243 bp, 29 predicted proteins | sample FRY01_FD_187210 | JGI IMG/M metagenome (GOLD analysis project Ga0209702, IMG submission 187210) | Freshwater microbial communities from Lake Fryxell liftoff mats and glacier meltwater in Antarctica - FRY-01 (SPAdes) (version 2) | ecosystem: Environmental > Aquatic > Freshwater > Ice > Glacier...
CCTCAAATCGAGTCGAAACCTTGCCAAATCAAAGAAAAAAGAGGAAAAACCAACCAAGTCCAAAGTGTCATGAATGTTGGCACAACGACCTAACCGCCCCGGTGTCATCTTTCATTGGCTCAACACGCATCTTGTGGCATTTTGACGCCAACCATGCTCCATGTCGTGCATGGGCTCAAATTGGAGGGTTGCTCGATTGGGCCTTTTTACGCATTTTGCCGCATGTGGATGTTTTGTCATACACGTTTGACGGGGCCCAAACCAAGACCTACCACGGTTTAACGTGGAAACATCATTCTTCCTGTTTCCCGGCAACTACTTACCACTAAATCGAACCCAGTGGTCCGGCTCATGGGTCGCCACCCTCCTTCTCATTCCCCTCCATCCCTATTAACACTTGATGCACCACAGAGCCGCTCCTATACGCCGCTCCCTACCCACTAAACACCATGTCTGAAGTCACCTCTGAAATCGGTCTCGTCGGCCTCGCCGTCATGGGGCAAAACCTTGCCCTCAACATCGCGGACCACGGATTTCGCATCTCCGTTTACAACCGCACCACCTCCAAGACCAACGCCTTCGTCGCCGAGAACCCCGATACCCCCGGCGGTCTCTTCGGAGCCCAAAGCCTCGAGGAGTTCGTCTCCTCCCTGAAGCGCCCCCGCAAGATCATCCTCCTCATCCAGGCCGGCAAGGCCACCGACGCGGTCATTGACAGCCTCCTCCCCCTCCTCGATCCCGACGACATCATCATCGACGGCGGCAACGCCCTCTGGACCGACACCATCCGCCGCGAGAAGGAACTCAACGAAAAGGGCTTCCGCTTCATCGGCTCCGGCGTCTCCGGCGGCGAGGAAGGTGCCCGCTTCGGCCCCTCCCTCATGCCCGGTGGCAAGCAGTCCGCCTGGAATGAACTCAAACCCGTCTGGGAAGCCATTGCCGCCAAAGTCGACCCCGCCACCGGCAAACCCCTCGAAGGGGCCTCCCCCGGCAACCCCATCCAAGGCGGCGTGCCCTGCACCACCTACATCGGCGAGAACGGCGCCGGCCACTACGTCAAGATGGTCCACAACGGCATCGAATACGGCGACATGCAGATGATCTGTGAAGGCTACGCCCTCATGGAGCACCTCCTCGGCATGAACCCCAAGGAAATGAGCGCCGTCTTCGGCGAGTGGGACAAGGGCGTCCTCGACTCCTTCCTCATCGAAATCACCACCGACATCCTCCAGCAGGACGACCCCGAGACAGGCAAACCCTTCGTGGACATCGTTCTCGACACCGCAGGCCAGAAGGGCACCGGCAAATGGACCTCCGTCAACGCCCTCGACATGGGCATCGCCGCCCCCTGCATCGCCGAAGCCGTCTTCGCCCGCTGCATCAGCGCGGTGAAAGAGGAACGCGTCGCCGCCTCCGAAATCATGCAACCCGCCCTCCCCGCCTTCGACGGCGACAAGGCCGGGTTCACCCAGGCCATCCACGACGCCCTCTACTGCGCCAAAATCTGCTCCTACGCCCAGGGCTTCCAACTCATGCGCGAGGCCCAGAAGGAATACGGCTGGAAACTCAACTTCGGCGAAATCTCCATGATCTGGCGCGGCGGCTGCATCATCCGCGCCGGCTTCCTCCAGAAAATCTTCGAAGCCTACCAGCGCGATCCCGAACTCGCCAACCTCCTCCTCGATCCGCACTTCAAGGCCGAGATCGACCGCTGCCAGGCCAACTGGCGCAAGGTTGTCGCCGCCGCCGCCATCCACGGCGTCCCCGTCCCCACCTTCAGCTCGGCCCTCTCTTACTACGACAGCTATCGTAGCGCCCGCCTCCCCGCCAACCTCCTGCAGGGACAGCGCGACTTCTTCGGCGCCCACACCTACGAACGCACCGACAAACCCCGCGGCCAGTTCTACCACATCGACTGGCCCGAGCCCGGCCGCCCCCAGATCCAGTCCTAAAAGAACGCGGGGTTTCCAACCCGCTCCCCTTTGGACTGCGTCGGCAGAGGGTGGCACGACCGTCGACGGCGCTTTCGCCTCGCCCCTCCGTCGGAAGCGCGCCCACCCCTCTCTCGAATCCTGCCATCAAACCGGCAGCCTGTTGCCGCTTTCACTTAGTGGCAGCCTGCTGCCGGCCCACCACCCCCGCCCCCGTCTTCAACCTCTTTCTCAAACTCCCCACTGGAACCGAACAGGGGGATCGGTCCGTGATCGCTCCAGCCTCAGCGATCCAGCCCAACCGCAAGGAACGGCGTGCTCCCGGGCGCCGTCTAAAATCCCTCCTCGCCCCAGCGAGCAATTCATCCCCCTTCCTATCCCGTCCACCATCGCTCCGTCCTTCCTCCCCCACCCACCCGTGATATCAGCCCACCCCCCTCGCCCCCAACCAACCCGCTCAACCCCACCCGACCTACTCACTTCGACTCCAAAGTTCCTTGTAAAACCAGGGGATTCTGGCCAAATCCCCCCAATCATTCGCCCCGGATACCACATCCGGAGGTGTCATGAATAAGTACTGTGCGGCAGAAGAAACTCCCACAATGAATACCAATAATCACGAGATCGTAGCACAACTCAGGGCTATTAAGCGTCTGCTCATGGCGATAGTAATTCTGCTCGCCGTCATTGTTGGCGTCCTCAATGTGGGGGTGCTCAACATCGTGATTGTCGCTGCCGTCTCAATGGTAATTCTTGGATTTTTCATCAGATTCCTGACAACATCGGGCAGTGGGCACGCCGAGAAGCAGATCGAATGATGGACATGCGATGACGAGAAGTTTCCAAGCCCCTTATTCACGAAACATGACAAGCCGAACAAGTCGTGGCGCACCAACCGGCCATAAGCTTTTCAATTTCATTTCAACATCCCTTCAATCGCGCCGGTGGGCGCACATCTAACGTTGCTCAAGAAATGCTGCGCATCTGTTTAGCCTCCCTACTCGTCGGTGTTCTAGCTGCTGTGGCGGATCAGGAGGCGAGGATCGGTGATCGCCTGAGCTTCACGTTGCCGGATGGATACTCACGTTGGGCCTCCCTTGCTCCTCAAGCCAACTGTTGCTCAACGCGAAGCGAACAATTGAAAGCGATTGCTGTGCGCATGGCGTAGCCGCGTTGGTAACAATGCGGGTGGTTGGACCGCGATCATCGGTGGAGCTGCCCGCGTTGTCACCAACGCAGCTACACCGGGACGAACTGATGCCCTTCTCGGAGACCACGACGTAGCCCGGCCCTCGAAGACGGGCCCGGGTCGGTCACCCTTCCCCGAAAAACACCGAAGGCTTGTAGGTGTTTTGGACAGGAGCGGATGCTCGACCAGTGGACAGGAGAATGATCATTTTGACATTTCTCGTGATGAAGCTACGATACTCGGGCAGGTTGCCCATCTGGGCGGGGATTACGAGAGAGTAGATCCGGCCACGGGGCGATCCGTCAGCGTATCGGAGATCAGTGGATTCGCGATCACCTGGTGGACTGATGAACCAGTATTGGAGGTCAAGGTGGTTGACATTAAACCGGCAGCAAAATGGGGCCAATCGGGTCCCCCGGGGGATTAACCCCGGGGCCCACACCACCCTGCGGACGGCTCCGCGACGCCCTATGCACCTCGCCCGGAGCAGTGCCCAAGGCGAGGAGGATTCGAGGCAAGAGTGTTCGGCATGCATCGTGCCTTAACAATCTGACGGGGTGGTCCGGATACAGGGTTGAATTTCCACTGACCAACTTCCAAATAAATTCCAAGCGCCAGGTTCCAAGTCGGAAAACGAACCGAATGAGACGCCTCAACTCGGCCTGTCGGGCTTGTCACTCACGATTTCGAATGTGAAAACGAGCTTCAGCAATTGAATCTTGGTCTTGGATTTGAAATTTATTTCGAAATTGTCGATTGGAACTTTTCAGGAGGTAGCCTCGGCAGAAAATGGCCCCGCTTTCTTGCCATGTCGTTCAATCCGGTGGCGCGCGGCGCGGTCACCGTGTCTGCAGAAAAGTGCGGAGCGGAATGGGCGTGCTTGAGGCTCCCTCGAACTACCTGGTCCCGGCACCGGTGGCGGGGAGAAAGCGGTAATAAACCTCCAGCATGAAGGTCGCCAGGCAGGTGGTCATGTGCAGGTTGCTGTGCGCGGTCCCACCATTGATCCAGGTCCCCTCCTTGGCCTGATTGTCGAGCAATTCATCCCGAAAAAGCTTGTTGTACTTTTCCCAGTCCTCGCCCCCGTAGTTGATCAGCGCTTGGGCGTTGTAGTAATGGTAGTAGAGATTCGCACTGGCCCATTTGAAATCCGTATTGGCACTGATGTATTTGATGCCGGACTTCACGTTTTCGCCCCCCCCTTCATCCCACATCTGAAATGCGAGCACCCCTCCGCCGGTCAGTCCCGGGTTCTGATCTGAATTCCCCCGATACCCGATCGCTCCGTTGGCCCCCTGCACCCGGCCAAGGAACTCCAATGCCTTCTTGGCCACCGGCTTGAAATAATCGTCCTCCCAGATCGCGGTGTGCTTGCAGGCCTTTAGCGCCTGGATCTGCCAAAACCCCACCGAGTTGTCGCCACCGGCACCGGGAGCATAGCGATAGACCCACCCACCTCCCGAACCCTGGCCACTCACAATGATGTCTCCGGCCAGTTTCGTGACCTCCGCGAGGTTGGGGATGTTGATGTTGAGCTGCATGCAGAAGGTCGAGGATTCCGCGAGGGCGTAGGTGGCAATCCCATGCTCGTAAACCCAATGATTCGACGTCACGTCGTTCACCGTGAGACGGCCTTCGTTCTGCAGGCCAATATTGACCAGGTAGGTAATACCCGCCGTGACCGCATCGCCAAATTCTTCGGAAAGCGGAGTCTCGCAGTGGCCAAGGAAGGCAAGAATCGCAAACCCGGTCATCGCGGCCTGATCCTTGGCGGTCCAGCTGCCGTCCTTGTTCTGGGTCTTCTTGAGCCAGCGCAAGGACTTCATCACCGCCTGCTCGCATTTCACATTTCCCCCGTTCTCCTTGAGACGCGCAAGACGGTCATTCTCCGAACAACGCTTGCGCATCGAGGCGGGAATATTTCCGAATCCTCCGCCTCCCCCGTCGCCACCACTCCCCCACCCATCACCAAAATCATCGCCGCTGCCAAAGTTTGTCGATGGATTGGGGACATCCATCTCCGGCACCGGAATCGCAGTTGGCGATGGAGTGGTGGATGCAATCACCTTCGCCATGGACGAGGAGGGCGCGGAAGGCTTGCGCTGGACCTGATGGTTGATCTGTTTCTTCTGAAGCTCGGCCTCCTCCTCCGCTCCCGAATTATAAGTCACGATCGTGGACGACTCCGTGAACAGGGACGGGAGGAAAATGAAGGCCAATATCAGTCCGATCAGAAAGAGCACGAGCAGACTGATGAAGACACTGAATATCGTCGAGTTCCTCTTTTGGGCCCGCAACTTCCTTTCTGCTTCGGCGGAGAGATGGGCGTGAATACTCATTGGGAGTGGTCGTAGGGAGCAGCCAGCGGGGTCGGTGATGGCGGGGAGGACATCACCTCAGGGTTATCAAGAACGGTGGGGATGAAAACGATGCGTATCACCACATACAACGGCTCGGCCCACGTCAAGACAAACCCCTTGAGACGACGAGTTGAAGAGGTCGTCGTTTTGAAATTTCCATGCCCCAATTTCCAAATAAAATTCAAATCCAATACCACATCTCAAGAGCGAACACTCACAGTTGGAACGGTCGGCGGCTGGCAGGTCCTCATCGACTCCGCCTCCGTCCTCCTGACCAACAGCACCAACGACAACAGCACCGCCGGGATCGAATCGACGGCAAACACGAGGTCGGTGATTTCCACGACGACCAGCACCAGCGGGGTGAGGAGGAGTCACCCTCCTTGCGCAGGCCAGGCCGGTCAGCCCTGCAAACCCGATCTAAGGCCCTGCAACAGGAATCGTTGTGGAGCACATGAAAACCGAATGCGTTCCGCTCGGCGACGCCCTCTCCAACGCCCTGAATGAAGCCGAATCGTATTGAGAAAATCGCGGGACTCGCCGCCCTCGCTGTCCTGTTGGTCGGATGTTATGTCGTCATCCGGCCTTTTCTCTCGCCGCTGCTCTGGGCGGCCATCCTCTGCTTTTCCACCTGGCCGGTGTTTTGCTGGTGGGAGAAATTGCTGGGTGGGCGCCGCACCCTCGCCGCAACGGTCATGACGATCCTCATCGCGGCGATCCTCGTCGCTCCATTCGTGATCGTTGGCGCCAATCTTGCCGACAACATTGCCCTCGCGATCACCGCGGTCCTCGACAGCCTTCGTGAAGGCCTCCCCGAGCCACCCACTTGGGTCGGTCGGATTCCCGTGGTGGGAACCTGGGTGGCGGACTCCTGGCAACGCCGGGCCGACGACCCCGGTCAACTCGTCGGGGAACTCCGTTCGTTTCTGGACACCTCCTCGGGCATGCTCACCGGGTTCGGGCTCGATCTCGGACGCGGCGTGCTTCAGTTGAGCATGAGCGTGTTCGCCACGTTCTTTTTTTACCGCGACGGCGCCACCATCGCGAAGAAGGTGAGCGAGGTTTTCAACCGCATCAGCCATGACCGGACCCAGGATCTCATCGGTGTGGTCGGAGGGACGGTCAAGAGCATCGTTTACGGACTCCTCGGCACCGCCCTCGCCCAAGGGATCGCGGCGGGGATCGGCTTCTGGATCGCCGGGGTGCCGGCGGCGCTGCTGCTCGCGCTCCTGACCTTCTTTCTTTCCTTGGTTCCCTTCGGGCCCTCCTTGGTTTGGATCGGCGCCTCGATCTGGCTTTTCTTCCGGGGCGACATCGGCTCGGGGGTTTTCATCGCCTTGTGGGGTCTGCTCCTGATCAGCACCGTCGACAATTTCATCAAGCCCTACCTGATCAGCCGCGGTAGCAAGCTGCCCTTCCTTTTGGTCTTTTTCGGCGTCCTGGGCGGGGTCTTCGCGTTCGGGTTCATCGGATTGTTCCTTGGCCCAACGCTCCTTGCGGTGGGGTTCAACCTCCTCGGAGAGTGGACCAGGCTCCCGGCCGACAACGGCGAACATCGAAAGCGGGCTGCGACAGGCGTCGCTGGCGGGTGATCCGGGGCCACTGGACCCGCGAACGAACCCATTCCCGACGGCCCCACCGTTCTGTGCTTCCCTACCGCTGCACCCGGGCATTGCCCTTCCAGATGCTCCACACCTGCTCCTCATCAGCGGGCTGCCCGTAGTCGGTGAGCAGCGTCGCGGCCAGCGCCCCGCTGGCCCAGCCAAACTGCGCGCACTTCTCGCCTTCCCAGCCGCGCAGAATGCCGTAGAGCAGGCCCCCCACAAAGCCGTCCCCACCGCCGATCCGGTCCAGCACACCGATCTCGCGCGGCATGATGACGTGCCAGTCGTCGCCGTCCGCCACGATCCCGCCCCATTCGTGCAGGTTCACGCTGATCACTTCCCGCAAGGTCGTTCCAAAGACTGAGGCGTTCGGAAACTTCTCCTTCACCCGGTTGATCATCGCCTTGAAGCCGTCGATCTTCGCCGCAATCCCGCTCCCCCCCGCCTCCGGACCTTCCACCCCGAGGCACAGCTGAAAGTCCTCTTCGTTCCCCACCAGAATGTCCGCCAGCGTGCCGATCTCGTGGAACGCCGCGCTCAACTCCGCTTCGCGACCTTTCCAAAACGTGGCCCGGTGATTCAAGTCGAAGGAGATCTTCGTGCCGTGCTTCTTCGCGGCCCGCGCCACATCCAGACAAAACTTCGTCGACTCCACCGAAAGCGCCGCGATCAATCCCGACAAGTGCACGATCTGCGCCCCGTCCTCCCCGAAGATCCGCTCCAGGTCGAAGTCCTTCGCATTGAGTTCGCGCCCCACCTCGCCGGCCCGGTCATTCCAGACCCGTGGTCCGCGGGAACCCAAACCGCTGTCCGCCATGTTGATCTGATGTCGATAGCCCCACGGCCCGCCCTGCTCGATCTCGGGCCCCTCGTAGTCCATGTGACGACTCGCGAGATTGTCCTTGATGAAGCGCGAGACCGGACTGCCCTTCACAAACGAAGTCAAAATCTTCACCGGCAAGCCCAGATACGAAGCCACGCTGCCCACGTTGGACTCCGCGCTGCTGGCCGTCAGCTTGAAGGTGTCCGAGCAGTGAAACGGCTGGCCGTTGATGGGGGTGAGACGGGTTCCCATGCTCGTGGGGATCACGAGCGCGTATTTGCAGTTCTGTTTAAGTTCGATCATGACGCTTCCAAGGCTAAAATATCTGTATGGCAGGTAGCAGGAGCGGCGGGGATGGGCAAGCACTTCACCAGCCCATTCCCACCAGCCTGATCAGGACCCCAAGAAACGAGAACCACGCCAAAATAACTACCATCCGCCCACAATGACCACTTGGCACACATGGGAGGATCTGCCACCGTCCCACCCACAAGCCATACCGGGCAACCCCACTCAAGCACCCCAAATTCTCCATGCCAGCCCAAGACTATCTCCACAAACTATTCGGCCTCGAAGGTAAAGTAGCCGTCGTCATCGGCGGCACCGGCGAACTCTGCGGCACCATGGCCGAAGGCCTCGCCAAGGCCGGAGCACAGGTGGTTCTCGTCGGCCGCAACGAGGAAAAAGCCTCCGCCCGTCTCGAAACCATCCGGGCCGCCGGTGGTTCCGCCTATTTCGCCCGGGCCGAAGTCTCCGACCGCGAATCCCTCAACGATCTCCTCGACAGCGTCATCGCCCAGTCCGGTCGCGCCGACATCCTCGTCAACGGCGCCGGCATCAACTCCCCCACCCCCTTCCTCGAGATCACCGACGCCGACGTGCACCGCATCATCGACACCAACCTGATCGGCGTCTTCCGCGCCTGCCAGATCTTCGGCAATTACTTCCTCAGCCGCGACGTGCAGGGCTCCATCATCAACGTGGGTTCCATCTCCGGCCTCAACCCCCTCTCCCGCGTCTTCACCTACTCCTGCTCCAAGGCCGCCGTGCACAACCTCACCCGGAACCTTGCCCGGGAGTGGGCCGACCGCGACATCCGCGTCAACACGCTCGTCCCGGGCTTCTTCCCCGCCGAACAGAACCGGGCCGTCCTCGACGAGAGCCGTGTCGCCGAAATCCTCCGCCACACCCCGGCCTCCCGCTTCGGCAACTCGGCGGAACTCATCGGTGCCACCCTCCTCCTGGCCTCCAACTCGGCCGGCGGTTTCATCACCGGGACCGAACTGGTGGTCGATGGCGGTTTCAACGCCATGAGCATCTGAGGAACCCTCCTCCCTCGACACCGACCGGATTCACGAAAGCACGGAATTCCCGGGCAAAATCCCGCCATCCACACTCCGCAAAGGATGGGAGCATCGCGAATCGTTCCAATCCCTTGAAATAACGGGATTCTGCCCCAGAGTGTCTTGCTCGGGGGGGCCACGGGGTGTATGGATCGCCCGCCCGCACCGGGCTCACCGTCTTTCCCATACGCTCCTATGCTCAAGTGGACTCTCCAAAAAATCGTCGGATCGAAAAATCAGCGCGAAATCAAGCGCCTCCGGCCGATCGTCGCCAAAATCAATGAAATCGAGGAGGGGCTCCAGCGGGGCACCCTGGAGGATCTCCACGCCAAGGTCCGCGCCTGGCAAACACACCTCCACCGCTACCTTCCCCTCCAGCATCTCGCCACCAGACGCGAGATCCAGCGCATGGACAGCGAGGGCCTCGTCACCACCTCCGCCGCCCTCGAAGAACGCGTCGCCCCCCTCCGCCAGGAGTTCTCCAGCCTCCCCGCCCGCGTCCAGGCCACCCCCGAGTCCATCGACGCCGCGAAGACGGCCTTCCACGCCATCGAGGACGAGTTCCCCAAGGTCCGCGCCAAGTATCTCGACGAAATCCTCCCCGAGGCCTACGCCGTCGTCAAAAACGCCGCGCGCCGCCTCGTCGGCACCACCATCACCATTTGCGACCAACCCCTCGACTGGGACATGGTCCACTTCGACGTGCAGCTCATCGGTGGTGCCACCCTGCACCGCAACATGATTGCGGAAATGCAAACGGGCGAGGGCAAGACCCTTGTCGCCACCCTCCCCGTCTTCCTCAACGCCCTCACCGGCCTCGGCGTCCACGTCGTCACGGTGAACGACTACCTCGCCCGACGCGACTCCGAATGGATGGGCGCGGTCTTCAAGTTCCTCGGCCTCACCGTCGGGACGATCCAAAACCAGATGCCTCCCCACGAACGCCGGGAGCAATACGCCTGCGACATCACCTACGGCACCAACGCCGAATTCGGCTTCGACTACCTGCGCGACAACGGCATGGCCTCCTCCCGCAACGAGCAGGTCCAGCGCGGCCACTACTTTGCCATCATTGACGAAGTCGACTCCATCCTCATCGACGAGGCCCGCACCCCCCTCATCATCTCCGGCCCCTCCTCCGTGGCCACCTCCACCGAAATCTACGACCGCCACAAGCCGCTCATCGAGCAACTCGTCAAAAAGCAGAACCAACTCTGCAACGACCTCGCCGAGGAGGCCAAAAAGGCCCTCGAAGCTGGCGACGACGACCTCGCCGGCCAGTGCATGTTCAAAATCAAGCTCGGCCAGCCCCGCAACCGCCAACTCCTCCGCCTCATGGAGAATCCCGACCTGCGCCGCCTCCTCCAGAAGTCCGAGCTGTCCATGTACCAGGACGCCCAAAAGCGCGCCCTCTTCCAAATCAAGGAGGAGATCTTCTTCACCATCGACGAGAAAAGCCACGACGCCGACCTCATGGAAATGGGGCGCAACTACCTCTCCCCCGACGATCCGGACGCCTTCGTCCTCCCCGACCTCGCCTCCGCCTTCGCGGAAATCGACGCCGACCTGGAGCTCCCCGACGAGGTCCGCGCCAAGAAGAAAGACGAAGTGCAGATCCGCCTCGACGGACAGGGCGAGCGCATGCACGCCATCTCCCAGCTTTTGAAGGCCTACTGCCTCTATGAGAAGGACGTCGAGTATGTCGTCCAGGGCGGCAAGGTCGTCATCGTCGATTCCAACACCGGCCGCGAAATGCCCGGTCGCCGCTGGTCCGACGGCCTCCACCAGGCCGTGGAGGCAAAGGAAGGCGTCGCCGTCGAGCAGGAGACCCAGACCTACGCCACCATCACCATTCAGAACTACTTCCGGCTCTACGAAAAACTCGCCGGGATGACCGGGACGGCGGAAACCGAAGCGGCCGAGTTCTCCGACATCTACGGCCTCGACGTTCTCCCCATCCCCACCAACCAACCGAACCAACGCACCGACCGCAACGATCAGGTCTTCAAGACCCGGCGCGAAAAATACAACGCCGTCATCACCGTCATCCAGGAAGCCCACGCCAAGGGCCAACCCGTCCTCGTGGGAACCGCCTCGGTGGAATCCTCGGAGACCCTGGCCCGCATGCTGAAGCGCGCCAAAATCCCCCACGCCGTCCTCAACGCCAAACTGCACCGCCAGGAGGCCGAAATCGTCTCCCGCGCCGGACACAAGGGCTCCGTCACCGTCTCCACCAACATGGCCGGCCGGGGAACGGACATCAAACTCTCCGAGGGCGTCGCCGCTCTCGGCGGACTCTTCGTGGTCGGCACCGAACGTCACGAATCCCGCCGCATCGATCGTCAGCTCCGCGGCCGCTGCGCCCGTCAGGGCGATCCGGGCATGTCCCAGTTCTTCATCTCCTTCGAGGACGACCTCATGCGCAACTTCGCCGCCGCCGAGCGGATGACTTCCATGATGGAGCGCTTCGGCATGGAGGATGGCGAGGCCCTCGAACACCGCTGGCTCAACCGCTCCGTGGAAACCGCCCAGAAGCGCGTCGAGCAGAACCGCTACCGCCAACGGAAATACGTCCTCGATTTCGACGACGTCATGAACCAGCAGCGCGAGGTCGTTTACGGTTTCCGCAACGAGGTCCTCGGCTCCGAGGATCCCCGCGAACTCATCTACGAACTCATCGACAAGGCCATCCCCGAGAAGGTGGAGGGCTACCTCCTCGACCGGGATGAGGGATCACCCGATTACAATGAACTGATCGGCTGGGTGAACACCACCTTCCCCCTTCGTTTGGACCGCGAGGCCACTACCTTCGAAGGAAAATCGCCCAAGGAGATCACCGGGTTCATCGTCGCCCAGGTCAAGCAGGCCTATGAGCTCAAGGTCACCCACGAGGAACCACAACTCCTCGACAACCTCGAGCGCCACATCATGCTCGTCGCCATCGACCGCCTCTGGCAGGAGCACCTCTACAACATGGATTCCCTCCGCGACGGCGTCCACCTCCGCGCCCAGGGACAGAAGGATCCCCTCATCGAATACAAGAACGAGGCCTACACGCTCTTCGTGACCCTCATGGAAAGCATCGACAGCGAGGTCCTCAACAACCTCTTCCGCTCCACCACGAATCTGGAGAAATTCGAGCAGTTCATGCACAACCTCCCCTTCCAGCTCAGCGGCAGGGAGGCCCCCGCCCCCATCGGGCAGGACAATATTGCCACTTCCGGCTCCTCCACTTCCCCAGGTGGCGACGGGGGGCTCAAACTCAACCTCCCCAAGCGCCGGCCGACCCTCAAAACAGGCCGGAATGAGCTCTGCCCCTGCGGCTCCGGGAAGAAGTTCAAGTCCTGCTGCGGCAGGGAAGCATAGAGCGAGGCCCTCCGGACCACGAAAAAGGGCAAAAACCCCGTATTTCCTGCCAAAACTTGGCTTGACGAACTCCGGAGCCGCTCCTAGTCTCCGCGCCCCTACCCTGCAAAGGAAAGATTACTCATGGCGAAAAACACCATCCGCGGCATCACCGTAAAGAAGGGCGAGTCAGTTGACCGCGCCCTCAAGCGTCTCAAGACCAAGCTCGACACCGAAGGCATTCTCGAGGAGATGCGCCGTCGCCGTGCATTCGAAACGCCTACCGAACGCAAGATCCGCAAAGCCCGCACTTCGATCAAACGACACAAGGTCCGCTGGCGCTACGTCTCCGAAGGCACCGACGCCAAAAACGCCGAGCGCAAAGCCACCCGCGAAGCCGCCGAGGCCTGAAGCAGCCCGTTAACACATTTCAAAATGGGCGACCCACAAGGGTCGCCCTTTTTTTGTGGCACCATTCTCGACCGGTCTGAGTTGGGCCTTGAAAGCTGATATAGAAATTTATTTGGATCTGGGGGATTAAAAATTTCCCAGAATCATCGGGTTGTGCTGTCGAACTTCCACGATCCAATTTCCAAAAAAGCTCCAGTCCCCAAATCCAAAATATCACCCCACCAAAACGTTGTCTCCCGTTCCAAATAATCCACTCGTCGGCTGGGGGCATCGGGTGCCATCCACGGATGGCGAGCCGGCTTGGTTGCCTGCCTCTTAGCGCATCCCGGCGGGACCGCTGCGGGCAGAATTCCGGGCCCCTCCCGGACCCAAAACAGCCCCTACGCGAACGCCTTCACCAACAGCGAGGCGTTGTGCCCGCCAAAGCCGAAGGAATTGCTCAGCGCGGTCGCCACCTTCACTTCCCGCGCCACCTTCGCCACGTAGTCCAGATCGCACCCCTCTTCCGGGTCCTCCAGGTTGATGGTCGGCGGGACAACCCCCTCCTTGATGGCCATGATGCACGCCGCGATTTCCAGTCCCCCGGCCGCACCCAGCAGATGCCCGGTCATCGATTTGGTGGAACTGACCAGCAGCCCGTTCTTGGCGTAATCGCCAAAGGTGGCCTTGATGGCCTTCGTCTCCGCCACATCTCCCACCGGAGTGGAGGTGCCGTGCGCGTTCACATAGTCCACCTGATCGGGGTTCAATCCGGCATGGTGCAAGGCCATCTCCATGCAGCGCCGTGCCCCGGATCCGTCAGGATGCGGCGAGGTCATGTGATAGGCGTCGCCACTCGATCCATAACCCACCAACTCCGCATAAATCTCCGCACCCCGCGCCTTCGCGTGCTCAAGCTCCTCGATCATCAACACTCCGGCCCCCTCCCCCATCACGAATCCGTCCCGTCCCTTGTCGAACGGACGGGAGGCCCGCTGCGGCTCCTCATTGCGCGTACTCAGGGCCCGCATGTTGCTGAAGCCGCTCAGTCCCATCGGAAGAATGGTCGCCTCCGCGCCCCCACAGAGGAAGGCCTCCGCATCACCAAACTTGATCATCCGCCACGCCTCCCCAATGCTGTGGTTTGAGGTCGCACAGGCCGTCACAATGGCCATGTTCGGACCTCCGAATCCATACTCCATCGAAATCATGCCACTCGCGATGTTGGAAATCATCATCGGGATCACGAAAGGACTCACCTTCGACGGTCCGCGCTCCAGCAGGACGGTGTGCTCCCGCTCGACGGTGGAAAGTCCGCCGATGCCACTGCCCACCATCACCCCGATCCGGTCGCCATTGACTGCCGCCGGATCCATCCCGCTGTCCTCCAAGGCCATCTTCGCCGCGGCAATCCCGAAATGCGCATAGCGATCCGCCCGGCGGGCGTCCTTCGGATTGCTGAAAAACGGGCTCGGATCAAAATCCTTCACCTCTCCCGCGATTTGACAGGGATATGGCTCCGGATCGAGCAGCGTGATGCGGCCGATGCCGCTCCTCCCGTTCTTCAGCCCATCCCAGGTCGTGGCGAGGTCATTGCCAAGGGGGCTAACAACGCCGATTCCAGTTACTACAACTCTGCGGTCGGTCATGAGATCAAGAAACGCCTACGTGGCGCAACCTGTGCATACGGGGCCGGGCTCGGGGAATCAAGCCTCATCCCAGTCTCCGATCCCGCCCCCGGAAGTTCTCCCGGCCGCACTGGGGACACGCTCGCGCCACGTGCCGATCCGGTGCCTCATAGGCACAGCCACACACCCGGCATCGCACCGTGGAGCGCTTGATGGCATTGGCCCGCACCCGGTCACGCCGCCGATCGATGAAGACACTGATCCCCGCCCCCAGGAAACACACCCCCAGGATCACCATGAAAAACTCTGCCAGGGTGACTTCCACTAGCGCTCCTCATTTTCCGGATTCTCCTCGGGATCCGTCGCTTCAAAACGAACCGCCACCACATCAAGAGTCATTTCCTCGGCGTCCGGATCCGCGTCCAGGTGCTGCTTTCGCAACCACCCCTTCAGGGCCTCATCGATCTCCGACCCAAGCACTTCCAGGGCGAGACAAAAATTCACCTGCCCCTCCGGGGTCACGCCCACCGTAAACGTGGCACCGCTACCCACCAACTCGGCCCGTTTCTCGCCTCCCCATTCAATCCTCCTCGTCCCCCAACGCTCCCTCAGCGGCCCCCGCGCCACCGACACGGCATCAACCCTCTTCGCCACCTCTCCCTTGATCAACCTGTTCGGCCGCACCTTGCCGGCCGGCAACGGAAAAAGCTCCACCTCGATCAAATCCGGAAGGGTCAGGTCCTCCGGCTTCTCGATCCGCGGAAGAAGTCGAGGCTGATACGCGCAACTCGCCGCCAACGCCGCTGTCAATGTCTCCATCTCCTGCCGCAGCGAGCCGGTCCCGGGCGGATCCCAACGATCCGGAAAGGGTGATTGAAACCGCGCCCAGTCAAGGAACTCCCGCGAGGTGGCGTCGTCATCATCCAGCGCGATCACCTGCGCCGCCTCCCGGGTGGGAATCGCCATGAGAGGCACCCGCACGTGCAGGAGCGAGGCCGCCCCCGCAAAGAGCCCGGTCGCCACCACGACACCCGCAATGACCCGCCCCAGCGAACCACCCGGCACCCGCCAGGCAAAGGAAAGCCCGGCCTCCTGATCGTCCTGCTGCCGACGTCCGATGCGACTACTCGTCTTCATTGGGCTCCGGGGTTGGGGGAACATCCACATCCCTCGCGGCTGGTTCGGGCGACTCCTCCCCCCTCCGGCTTCCCACCAGCATCACCGTGAGCCCCAACTTGCTGCCCACCTCGATGATCTGCCGCTCCACCGCGACCGGCAGCATCCGATCAGCCAGGAGGAGCACCGTCTCCGCACCAGCCTCCTCCGCCGAACGCTTCAGCTCCTCCTCCAATTCCTCCAAGGCCACCCGCTTCAAGCCAACGTAAATCATCGGGATCGGTCCGCTCCGCGCCGTCACCACCACCCGCGGCCCGTAGTGCGGCAGACGAAAATTACTCTCCGGCAGACTCACCACCGACACCCCCGCCTCCCGCTCAACATTCGTGATCAAAACAAAGAACACCAACAACAGCACCAGCACGTCGAGCACGGCCAGCAGATGCACAATGGCGGGCCGCTCCGGCAGGGTGAGCTTCGCCTTCATCACTTCGCTCCGTCGGCGCGCTTCTCCAAAAGGGTGGCCTTCTCCCTCGCTTCCACTTCGTCCCGGAAGGAAACGATCTCCGTCTGCGAACGCGCATCCGCAATCAGGTTCACCACCTCGATTCCGGTCCGCTCCAATCGATACAGCAGCCGCTTCCCTTTCCCGATCATCGAAAGATAAAACACATACGAACCCGTCGCGATGGTGAGCCCGGCCGCGGTGGTCACGAGGCTCTCAAAGATCCCGCCCGCCATGCCCGCTTGCGTGATCAGGCCCCCCTGCTCGTTGATCTCCATGAACACATCCAGCAGCCCCAGCACGGTCCCCAAGAGGCCCGCCAACGGTGCCAGAAGGGCGATGCCGAGCAGCGCCCGGAGATTCTTCTCGATCCGCGGCACCTCCAGACACACCGCTTCCTCCGCGATGTCCCGCAGATCAGAACGAGGCATGTGGTTGCGGATCAGAACGCTGTGCGCCACCCGCGCCACCGGCCCCGGCGAACGGGAAGCCTCATAAATCGCCTCCGCAAAGGCCTTCCGACGAACATGGTTGGCGATGCCCCGCAGAAAATCGGCCGCATTGATCCGCACCCCATGAAAATACAACAGCCGCTCCACCACGAAAACCACTGCAAAAAAGGCCAGCACCGCCTGCAGCCAAAGCACCGGGCCGCCATGGTTCAAGAGGTCATCCATTGCCGACACCATAACCCCCGCCCCCCGCCTTGGCGAGAGCTTAAGCGCCTGTGAACAACCGACTCAGCCTACCCTTTCTGCTTCGCCCACGAGTCCCGCAATCCGATCGTTTGACAGAAAATCGGCTCCTCCCCCGGACGGTGGATCACACAATCTGCGGAAAAATAACCGATCCGCTCGAACTGACAGAGGAAGCCCTGCTCCACCATCTCCAATCCCGGCTCCAACTTCACCCCTTGCAGCACCTTCAGGGAATCCGGATTCAGACAGCTGAGGAATCCACCCTCCGCCCCATCGGGATCCTCCGCCGTGAACAGGCGATCATAAAGCCGCACCTCGGCCTCCCGGGACTTCTCCGCGCTCACCCAGTGAATGGCCGCCTTGCAGACCACCCCTTCCGGCGCATTCTCGCCAATCGTTCCCGGCAGAAACTCGCAATGCACCTCGGTGACCTGCCCGGTCGCCGCATCGATCTCGTGACCGACATGCTTGATGATGTACCCCCCTCGCAACCGCACCGCCCCGTCCGGCTTCAGCCGAAAATACTTCTTGGGCGGATCAATCTCGAAGTCCTCCCGCTCGATCCACAACTCCCGCCCCAACGGCAGCTTCCGCGTGCCAGACTCAGGGTCTTCCGGATGGTTCTGCACATCGACCTCCTCGCTCTCGCCCTCCGGATAGTTCACCAGCACCACCTTCAGCGGATTGAGCACCGCCATCCGCCGCGGCGCGGTCTTGTTGAGCACCTCCCGCACGGCGTGTTCCAACACGGCCATGTCGGTGATCCCCTTGAACTTCGTGATCCCCACCCCTTCGCAGAAGGTGCGGATCGCCGCCGGCGGATAACCGCGACGACGCATCCCCGAGAGCGTCGGCATGCGCGGATCGTCCCAACCGGACACATGCTTCTCCTGCACCAGTTGCAGCAGCTTGCGCTTGCTCATCACGGTGTAGGTCAGGTTCAACCGCGAAAACTCAATCTGCCGCGGCACGGCCGGCACCGGACAATTCTGCACCACCCAGTCGTAGAGCGGACGATGATCCTCGAACTCCAAGGTGCACAGCGAATGCGTGATGTGCTCCTTGGCATCTTCCAGGGGATGCGCGAAGTCATACATCGGATAAATGCACCACGCCTCCCCGGTGTTGTGATGGCTCGCGTGAATAATCCGATAGAGCGCCGGATCACGCATGTTCAGGTTTGGCGAAGCCATGTCGATCTTCGCCCGAAGCACCGCCTTCCCGTCCGGAACCTCCCCCGCCTTCATCTTCTCAAAGAGCGCCAGGTTCTCCTCCCGCGAACGATCCCGATACGGCGACTCCGCTCCAGGCTCGGTCAAATTCCCCCGACCGGCCCGCACTTCCTCGACGCTCTGCTCATCCACGTAGGACTTCCCCTCCTCGATCAACTTCACCGCGCACTCGTAAAAGTAATCAAAATAGTTGCTGGCATAGTAGAGGTGCTCGCCCCAATCAAACCCCAGCCACCGCACGTCCGCGATGATGCTGTCGACGTATTCCTGATCCTCCTTGGCGGGATTGGTGTCGTCAAAACGCAGGTGACAGCGCGCCCCGGTCGCCGCGTTCTCCCGGGCGATCCCGAAGCTCAGGCAGATCGCCTTGGCGTGCCCGATGTGCAGGTAGCCATTCGGCTCGGGCGGAAAGCGCGTCACCGTGGTCTGGTGTTTCCCGCTCGCCAGATCCTCGGCGATGATCTCCCGAATAAAGTCCCGCTTCTGTTGCTCCTTGCTCATGATTGCTTCAGACCGTCTTGCTGAGTTCGTCGAGGAGGATGCGGTTCATCCGGATCCCCGCTTCAAAATTCCGCACCTCGAAATTCTCGTTGGGCGAATGGATCTGGCAATCGGGCAAGGCCAGCCCGAGCAACAGGGTGTCCGCGCCCAGCACCTCCTTGAAATCCTGCACGATCGGAATGCTCCCTCCCTCGCGGATCAACACCGGTTCCGCCCCAAAGCTCTTCCTCAACGCCTCCTGCGCCGCCTTCCCATACTTGGAATTCGGATCGGTGTGGTAGGCGCTGCCGTAGTGGCCGTCCACGATTTCCAGCGTCACCCCGGTCGGGCAGTGCTTCTCCAGATGCTTCCGCACTTTCGCCAGAATGTCGGCCGGTTTCTGGTTCGGCACGAGGCGGAAGGACAGCTTCACCTGTGTCTTCGCCGGCAGCACCGTCTTCGAGCCCTCCCCCTGATAGCCTCCGCCGATCCCGTTCACCTCCGCCGTGGGACGCGCCCACAAGCGTTCCGCCGAACTGAATCCCGCTTCTCCGAACAGCTCCCGCGAGCCGGTCACTTTCAGCACATCCGCCCCGCTCACGCCCGGCACCGTCGCCCACATCTCCCGCTCCCATTGCTCCAGGTCCGCCACGTCATCGTAGAATCCCTCCACCGCGACCCGCCCCGCCTCGTCGTGCAGACTCGCCACCAACCGCGCGGCTACCGTGGCCGGGTTGGCCACCACTCCGCCATAAACCCCGGAGTGCAAATCCCGCGCCGGACCATGCACCCAGAACTCGCAACAGGCGATCCCCCGCAAGCCATACCCCAGCGTCGGCACCCCCGGCGCCACCATCCCCGTGTCGCTCACCACAATCACATCGCAGGCGAACTCCTCACGGTTCTGCTCCAGAAACGGCCGCAGATTCGGCGAACCAATCTCCTCCTCCCCCTCCAGCAGCACCGTCAAATTCACCGGCAACTCCCCCTTCTCCTCCATCGTCTCCGCGAGGCCGCACAAATGCGCGAAGTGCTGTCCCTTGTTGTCGGTGGAACCCCGCGCCCAGATCTTCCCATCCTTCTCGACCGGTTCAAAGGGCGGACTGTCCCAGAGGTTCAGCGGATCGACCGGTTGCACGTCATAGTGACCGTAGAGCAGCACATTCACCCGGCCGGCCTCATGCTTGTTCTTGCCCACCACCACCGGATGCCCGGGCGTCGTCCGCACTTCGGACTCCAATCCGGCCTCCTTGATCTTCCCCGCCAACCACTCCGCACAGGCCGCCACATCCTCCTTGTGCGCCGAGTCGGTGGAAATACTTGGGAAGCGGAGAAGCTCGAAGAGTTGTGCCTGCCAGCGGTTCATGCCGCATGGATGCCGGGAGTCACCCCAAGCCGCAAGAACGAACCGTTCTCCCCCGATATTTCTGGCGAACCGAGTCGGCCCTGAAGGGGCCCTGGCAACCTCCCGATGCCCCCCTACCCGTTCGGATCGTTCTCCCGCATGATCCGCAGGAAATCATAGACCCCCAACAGAAAAAGAAAGATCGCCAGAAACCCACAGCCTCCCCACCAGAAGGCAAATCGGATCACCGATTCCTCCAGCCAGGCCGCCAACGGCCAGGTGCCCAAGGCAAACAGGACCAGCAGCGCCCCAATCACATAAAGGATGAAATTCCGCCGGGCATTCCGGTCACGCAATATGGACCGGGACAGCCCGATGACCATTGCAATCCAAGATCCACCTTTCTTCCCCATGTGTTCGGAAAACTCTCGCTGATCGCGCCGCTGAGGTCAAACCCCCACCGCACCAACCAGACAGTCCTCCCCGCTACCCACATGGGGCACGCAAAGGACACTTAAGCCTTTTCCTCGGCCGCAGCCTCAGGAGCAGCTTCCTCAGCAGCAGGTGCCTCAGGCGCAGCTTCCTCAGCAACCGCAGCCTCAGGCGCAGCTTCCTCAGCAACCGCAGCCTCAGGCGCAGCCTCCTCAGCAGCAGGTGCCTCAGGAGCGGCTTCCTCAGCAGCAGCGGCCGGAGCCTCCTCCACCGCAGGTGCCTCGACCGCAGGCGTCTCCTCAGCCGGCTTTTCAGCGGCGGGAGCGGCCTTTGTGGCTGCTACTTTCTTGGCAGCCTTCTTGGCGGGCGCCTTTTTCGCCGCCTTCTTGGCTGCTTTTTTCACTGCCTTCTTGGCAGCAGGCTTTGAGGCCTTCGGAGTCGACTTCGCAAGCGCGGCCTGCGATTTCGATTGCTCCTTCTTGCGTTTCAAATACTGCTTCCGGCGGCGCCGCTTGATAACCTTGTTGAGCTGCTTTCCCATAGGGTGGGCGAGGCTTTAGGCGTCCCACCCCTGTCAATCAAGCGAAATCCTTTGCCGAATTCCCTTCGGACTCCCAAACAACATGCCCGGCATCATCGTCAATCCCCGCTCCCGCATTTTTCACGGCCACGATTGGGTCTATGCCAGCGAGATTAAAAAACTCTTCGGCGACCCCCAACCGGGCGAGGTCATCTCCCTGAAAGACTACAAGGACCGGCCCCTCGGCTCCGCCATTTACAACCCGGCCAGCCAGATCGTGGCCCGCCGCTTCTCCCGCCGCCGCCAGGAACTCGACCGCGAATTCTTCCTCCGCCGCATCGGCCTCGCCCTCGCCCTCCGCGACAGCCTCCCCATCAACCCCCGCCTCGCCCGCCTCGTCTGGAGCGAATCCGACGGCCTCCCCGGTATCATCGTGGACCGCTACGGCCCCCATCTCGTCCTCCAAACCCTCACTCTGGCCATGGACAAGCGCAAGGAACTCATCGCCGAGGTCCTCGCCGAACTCCTCAGCCCCGAGAGCATCATCCTCCGCAACGACTCCCCCATGCGCAAAGCGGAGGGCCTCGAGGTGGAAATCTCTGTCCTCCACGGCGGCGATCCCGGTCCCTTCCTCGTCGAAAATGGCGACCTAGAATACCACGTCGAACTCATCAGCGGCCAGAAAACCGGCCTCTACCTCGATCAACTCGACGCCTACACCGAAATCGCCGCCCTCGCCGAAGGTAAACGAGTCCTCGACTGCTTCTCCAATCACGGCGGATTCGGCCTCGCCTGCGCCAAAGCCGGCGCCGCCTCGGTCACCTGCGTGGACATTTCCCCCGAGGCCATCGCCGCCGTGCAGGAAAATGCCCGCCTCAACAATGTGGAGATCACCGCCGTGGAAGCGAACGTCTTCGACTTCCTGAAGACCTGCGAAGAACAGTTCGATCTCATCATCCTCGATCCCCCCTCCTTCACCCGCAGCAAGAAGGCCCTCAACGACGCCATGCGCGGCTACAAGGAAATCCACCTCCGCGCCCTCAAGCTCCTCGACCGCGATGGCTACCTCTCCACCTTTTCCTGCTCCCACCACGTCTCCCGCTCCCACTTCTTCGAGAACATCAACGAAGCCTCGGTGGATGCCAAACGCTCCCTGCGCCTCGTCCAATCCCACGCCCAGCGCTGCGATCACCCCGTCCTCGTCAGCATTCCCGAAACGGAATACCTGAAGGGCTTCACCTTCCAGCTCCTCCCCGCCAGATGAAGCTCCCCTGGGTCAAGCTCTCCGCCTTCCTCCTCCTCGGAGTCGGCGCGGCGATCTACCTCTGGTGGCGCCTCTCCGACGAGCAGGCCGTCCTCCGCCAAACCGACGCCCTCTTCGAAACGGCCTCCGTCCAACGCCTCACCCTCGGCGACCCCGACAAACCCCTCCAGATCTTCCGCGCCATCATTGCCGACCCCTTCATCCTCAAAGGCAGCGACCCCATCCCCTCCGGCACCTACTCCGAGGCCGAGGCCGTGGCCCTCCTCAAGGACTTCCGCGACAACGTGGGCGGCTCCCGCATCCGCCGCCTGGAGACCGCTGTCGCCTTTCCCTCCCCCGACGAAGCCCGCGTCGAGACCCTCCTCGAGGTCGATCTCTCCTGGGGTCGGGGACCCCACAGCGTCGATAAATTCAAGGCTGAGCTCCTTTTCCAGCGCACCACGGAGGGCTGGATTCTCACCCGCGCCGCCTTCCTGCACCGTCCCGGCAAATAAATCTTGGCAAAGCGGGGGTTTTCCCCCAACTTCCGCCGCCCCGAACCGCAATATTCATGGTTTCTCTTCGACTCACACGCAAAGGTACTAAGGACCGCCCCTTCTATAAGATTGTGGCTATTGACTCTCGCAAGCGCCGTGATGGCCGCTTCATCGAGCAACTCGGAGTGTACGACCCCATGCAAGAGGGCGTGAACTACAAGGTCGATCTTGAAGCTGCTGACAAGTGGCTCGGCTGCGGTGCCCGTCCCTCGGTCACCGTCGCCAGCATCATCAAGAAGGCCCGCAGCGCCGCGGCGTAAGTCCCGTCCCAAACGGCACAGACTTTTCAGAGTCTTGTCGAGGTGCCGACAGTCTTCCCTTTGTGTCCTTGCTGGCATGCGTCCCTTTGTGTCCTGCCAGCTTCGCAGGGCCAGGAAAGTCCACGGCTAACATCAATCGCCCCTCTGGGACAGGGAGAATCCCAGCCCTCCGAGAAACCATGCAAATTGAACGCGGAAAGGCAAGATGGGGGCCAGTCCCGACCAGGATGCAGAGATGGAGCACCTAAGCCAAAAATCCATCCGCCGCCCTCTCAACCGTTCAACCGCTTGAATCCGGGCAGCTTCGCCGCAACTTGGTCGAAGGTATAAGTCACCTCCGCTCCCACCACCGCGTTGCGCTCTGCAATCAACAAGTCGGCAAAATCTCCTCCCTGCTCCTGACAAATCCGCAGCGCCCGACGCACACAACCGTTGTCTTCCAGCTCGAACTCCGCAGTCTTCAACAATTGCGCCAGGACGGTCGCAATCTCCTCCCGGGTGTACTTGTAACCTCGCGCCAAAACCCACACGAGTTCGCACAGCACAATCACACCGATCCAACCTTGGTCTTCCGCCGTGCAATTCTTCTTCAGAAATCGCTCCGCCGCCGGAGATTGCTTCGGATCATCGCCGGTGAGAAACCGCACCAGAATGTTGGTATCAATTCCAGTCATGCCTCTCCGCCTTGGCCAATGGCCTCATCCATCTCTGCGATACTCAAGCGTCTCGACGGCTTCGGGAGCAGGCCCTTGAGATCCGCGAGCGTTCCACCAACCACTTCCACCATCAACCGCCCCTCGGCATCCAGATGAAAATCCAGCTTGTCGCCCTCATGCAGTCCGATCGCCTCCCGGAGCCCCGCCGGGATCGTGACCTGCCCCTTGCTGGTAATGGTCGTCGTCATTCCTTACTTAAGGTAAGGAATTCGCAGGAATTGTCAACTGTTGGCGCTCCCCCCTTTCAAACCATCCTTCTTACCGCCCTTTTTTCTTGAGCACCTCCCCGCCGCTCCCAAATATGCGCTCCCGATGAACAAGTATCTAATGGAACTGATCGCGACCTTCTTTCTCGTTCTCATCATCGGGCTCTCCGCCGTCCTCGGACTGGCCGGCCCCCTCGCCCCCCTCGCCATCGGCCTGGGCCTCGTCGTCCTTGTTTACATGGGCGGACACGTTTCCGGAGCCCACTTCAATCCCGCCGTGACCCTCGGGGTGTTCATTCGTGGCCGTTGCAAAGGAAAGGATGTCCTCCCCTATGTCTTCGCCCAACTCCTCGGCGCCGCACTCGCCGCACTTCTCGTGACCGGAGTCTTTGCCGGAAAGGTCCAACTGGATGGCAAAGCCGCCGAGATCGCGCAGTGGGCCCCAGGGGCCACCGGCCCCATCGTCGCCGGGGAGGCCCTCTTCACCTTCCTCCTGGTCTTCGTCATCCTCAACGTCGCCACCGCCAAAGGAACCGCCAACAACCAATATTACGGCCTCGCCATCGGATTCACCTTCCTCGCCGGCACCTTCACGGTCGGCAGCGTCTCCCTCGGGGCCTTCAATCCGGCCGTCACCACCGGCCTCGCCCTCATGGGCAAGATGAGCTGGGCCGATACCTGGATGCACTTCCTCCCTCAGGCCCTCGGTGGAGTCCTCGCCGCCTTCGCCTTCAAAGGACTCCATCCAGACGACAAGTAGAGGGTCCCGACTCCCCTCCTCCCTCCCCGGTAACGCGAATCATCAAAAATTAGAATTGACCACCCACTCCGCCATATAGTTTTATCTTTCCGGAATTATGAAACTAACCGATGCGGTTTCCGCCCTCGGGGCCCTCGCCCAACCGGCCCGCCTGAAAATCTTCCGGCTGCTGGTGAAATGCGGCGGAGAAGGAATTTGTGCTGGCGATCTCGCGAAGTCTTTCGGCCTCCCCAAGCCAACCCTCTCTTTCCATTTGAAGGAGCTAACCAACGCCGGATTGATCGGGTCCTCTCGCGACGGTCGTTCCATCATCTACCGCCTCCGCCCGAACGGTATGCGGCGGCTCATGCTGTTTCTGACCGAGGACTGCTGCCAGGGACGTCCGGAACTGTGCCTCCCGGATTCCTGCTCCAGAGGGGATTGCAAAACGACAAAGTGTTAGAGAGGCACCAAACAACATGAGCATTCCCCAGGTCTCAATCAACTGCCCCACTGATTCCAAATAATGAGCTTGAATACAAAATCCATGAGCATTTTTGAACGACATCTCTCGGTGTGGGTCGGGATCTGCATCCTCGTGGGCATCGGCCTAGGCAAACTTGCCCCCGGCCTTGCCGGGTCCCTCGACGGCATGGCCATCTACGTGGACGACGCCCCGGTGGTGTCGATCCCCATCGCCATCTGCCTCTTCTTCATGATGTATCCGATCATGGTCAAAATCGACTTCGGCGAGGTCGTCAAGGCGAGTCGAAATCCCAAACCCGTCCTCCTCACCCTGATCGTGAACTGGGCCATCAAACCCTTCACGATGCTCGCCATCGCCTCTCTGTTCCTCGGCGTCTTCTTCAAGGACTTCCTGCCGGGAACGGAGATCCTCAAGGACGGCAGCGAAGTGGAACTCTTTCGCTCCTACATCTCGGGAGCCATCCTGCTGGGGATTGCCCCGTGCACCGCCATGGTGCTGGTCTGGAGCCATCTCTCCCGGGGAAACCAGGGACTCACCCTCGTCATGGTCGCCATCAACTCCCTCACCATGCTCTTCCTCTATGGTATCTTCGGCGGTTGGCTGCTGGGCATCAACCACATGCCCGTACCATGGCAGGCCCTTCTCTTGTCCGTATCGATCTATGTGGCTCTCCCCTTGGTGACCGGTTACTTTTCAAGACTGTGGATCGTGAAAACCAAGGGGCCGGCATGGTTTGCCGAAAAATTTCTGCACGTTCTCACCCCGGTCTCCATCATCGCCCTGCTAGCCACCCTCATCCTCCTCTTCAGCTTCAAGGGAGAAACGATCCTCGCCAATCCCCTGACCATCCTCTGGATCGCCATCCCCCTCACCGTGCAGACCTTGGTTATTTTCGCCCTTGGATACGGCTTGGCCAAATTGCTGAAGTTCTCCTACGAGGACGCCGCACCAGCTGCGATGATTGGTGCCTCCAACCACTTCGAGGTCGCCATCGCGACCGCCGTGATGCTCTTTGGCCTGTCCTCCGGAGCCGCTCTCGCCACCGTTGTGGGCGTCCTCATCGAGGTGCCCCTGATGCTGCTCCTCGTCCGGTTTTGCCAAAGGACCCGGAACTGGTTCCCCGTGCAGAAAAAGTAGCTGCTGGGGGCAAGCGATCCTCCCCACGGGTTCCCCCCCCCTGCCCTGCCAAGACGTGCTCTCCTTGGAAAACGGAATCCAAGAGAGGGAATGCCGGGGCAGGCGGGAGTCCCGGCATTGTGGATAACTTCTTCCCGCCGCTCTCCCTGGTCTCCAACGGCCGTGGAGCAAGGCGAAATCAAGGCCCTCTTGCCGACTGCTCCAAGGCCCTGATGCGAACAAGTGTTCTCCCTGAGGAAAATGCTGCAATTCAGGCAGGTTCATTTCTTCCATGACCCGTAGTTTTCGCTGGTCAGATTCGATCAGTGTGACGAAATCGCCACACCCTTCCGCGCCTGCGGCCAGCACCACCACCAATGACCACCTTCCTGCAGATCCTCGGCTCCCTCGGCATCTTCCTTTTCGGAATGAAGGTCATGTCCGAAGGCGTGCAGAAACTGGCCGGAGCCCGCATGCGTCGTGCCCTCGCCTCGGTCACCAAAAACCGCGTCAGCGGTGTCCTCACCGGCCTCTTCACCACCGGCCTCGTCCAATCCTCCTCCGCCACCACCGTCCTCGTCATCTCCCTCGTCAACGCCGGCCTCCTCACCCTCACCGAATCCATCGGCGTCGTCATGGGGGCCAACCTCGGCACCACCCTCACCGCCTGGATCGTCGCCACCATCGGCAAATTCAGCCTCGCCAAGATCGCCGTCCCCATCGTCGGCATCGGTTTCCCCATCTTCTTCATCGCCAAAAACAACGGCAAGGCCCTCGGCGAGTTACTCATCGGCTTCGGCCTCCTCTTCCTCGGCCTCGACTTCCTCAAGGACTCCGTCCCCGACCTCAAGACCCTCATGGTGGATGACCCCGCCACCGCCGCACACATCCAATCCTGGATCGAGTTCTTCAGCGGCAAGGGCTACTTCTCCTACGTCCTTTTCCTCATCGGCGGCATCATCCTCACCCTCATGGTGCAGTCCTCCTCCGCCGCCATGGCCATCACCATCACCTGTGCCATCAACGGCTGGTTCGGTGACGATCCCTTCGAGGTCTTCAGAATCTCCGCCGCCGTCGTCCTCGGCGAAAATATCGGCACCACCATCACCGCCTGGCTCGCCGCCCTCGGCGCAAACCGAAACGCCAAGCGCGCCGCCCGGGCCCACCTCCTCTTCAACGTCATCGGCGTCGTCTGGATGCTCATCTTCTTCCTCGGCTTCACTTCCGTGGTCTGGCAGATCACCCAGCACCTCCCCGACAGCCTCCGCACCGTGAAGGGCGATTTCCAGAAGAGCGAGGTCGCCTTCGCCACCGCCATCTTCCACACCAGCTTCAACTTCATCAACATCCTCCTCCTCATCTGGTTCGTCCCCCAGATCGCCAAAGTCGTCCAACGCTGGATCCCCGACAAGGGCCCCGAATCCGCCCGCCCACGCCTCCGCTACATCTCCCAGAACCTCGTCGATCTCGGCGAACTCAACATCGTCGAGGCCGAAAACGCCATCCGCCTCATGTCCCACAACTGCGACCAGATGTTCAAGGGCTTCGTCGATGTCTTCCAACACCCCAAGGAGGACCTCTCCTCATCGGTCTCCGCCCTCAAAAAAATGGAGGAAGACGCCGACGAGATGATGCACGACATCACCGAATACCTCGTGCAGTGCTCCACCCGCGAGATCGGTCCAAGCCACGCCACCAACATCGCCCGCATGATCCGCATCGTCGCGGAAATCGAGGAATGCACCGACCGCATCTACCGCCTCGTGAAACTCGTGCAGCGCAAGTACAACAAGAACCGTGAGTTCTCCGAGGAACAGATCAATGGCGTCCTGGAAATGACCACCGTCGTCGGCCAATCCCTCAGCGTCGCCGACAATTTTCTCCTCCGACCCGTCCCCTCCGATGTCATCGGCTCCGTGCGCACCCTCGAGGAACGATCCGACAAACTGCGCAAGTCCTACAACAAGGAAGCCATGCGCCGCATGGCCGGTGGCGACATCCAGGTCGAGATGCTCTACACGGACATCAACAACCACCTCGAGGCGATCGCCAACCACGCCCTCAACATCATCCAGGAAAGCTCCGGCATCGCCCATTCAAGAGGCTGATTCCGGCACCCCCTTTTTTGACTTCCGTTCCGCGGTCAACAAAGGAACAATCTCCGGATGCATCGCTGCGCCTTCCTTCTTCTGCTCACCGCCACCCTCTCCGCCGAGCCACCTCAACTCCGCCAGGGTCAATTCCTCACCCCCGCAGAGGGCCGCCTCGAACTCGATCGCATCGCCGAAAAAATCCCCGACCTCGATGCCTGGAACCTGCGCCGGGTAAAGGTCCGCGAAGGCATCCTCCAAGGCGCGGGCCTCTCCCCCCTCCCGGAGAAAACGCCCCTCAATCCCCTTCGCCACTCCAAACGCAGCCACGAGGGCTACACCGTCGAAAACGTCGCCCTCGAAACCGCCCCCGGCCTCTTCCTTTGCGGCAATCTCTACCTCCCGAACGAACCAGCGGACTCCATCCCCGCCGTCCTCTGCCCCCACGGCCATACCCGGGATCCCCACTACGCCAACGAGGGCCGCTACCGTCCCGACCACCAATACCGCTGCGCCGCCCTGGCCCGCATGGGAGCCGCCGTCTTCTCCTACGACATGATCGGCTACGCCGACTCCCGTAAGATCGGCTGGACGCACAAACACGGCAAGCAGGTCCTCCCCCTTCAGACGTGGAACAGCATCCGCGCCGCCGACTTCCTCCTCTCTCTTCCCAACGTCGATCCACAGCGCCTCGCCATCACCGGTTGCTCGGGCGGCGGCACCCAGACCTTCCTCCTCACCGCCGTCGATGACCGCATCCGCGTCTCCGCCCCCTGCGTCATGGTCTCCTCCCACTTCTTCGGCGGTTGCAACTGTGAAAGCGGCCTGCCCATCCACGTCCGCCCCGATCACATCACCAACAACACCGAGTTCGCCGCGCTCTGCGCGCCCCGCCCCCTCCTCCTCATCTCCTGCGGTGGCGACTGGACCGCCAACACCCCCAAGGTCGAATTCCCCTTCCTCCAGCGCATCTATGGATTCTACGACAAGAAGGACCTCGTCGAAAACGCCCACTTCCCCAACGAAAAACACGACTACGGCCCCAACAAACGACAGGCCCTCTACCGCTTCTTCATCAAACACCTCCAGCTCGACCCCAAGCCCTGGAGGAAATCCAACATCGATGAAATCGATGAATCCTCGATCATCATCGAGAAACACGGCACCATGCAGGTCTTCACCGCAGCCCACCCCCTCCCCCCCCACGCCCTCAAGCCCGACGCCCCTGTAAACCTCCGGTAGGGACATTTTGATAAAATGTCCGGTTCGACACCCACCCCACCCTCGACGCCCCCACCCTCCTCGCAAGGAGCGGCGTCCTTCCAAGTGCCGTCAAAAAACCCTCCTCGCCTCAGCGACCATGCTCCATCGCCCCCCAAACCTTGCCGTCAGCCCCGAAGGCCCTTCATACTTCCCGCAGTTTCACGACCACCTACCCGCCTCCCTCTTCCACTTGCAAGTCCCCTGAATCAACGCTAGACGGTCCCCACCATGAACCTCCAAATCCTCTCCATCCCCCTCCTCAGTCTCGCCTTCGCCAGTCTCAGCTCCTGCCAGGAAGCCACCAAGGAGGAACCCGCCAAGCCCGCCGCGGTCAAGGCCGCCGAGGAAACCCCCGCCGAGGTCACCGACATCAAGATCAAGATCACCACCTCCAAGGGCGAAATCGACGCCACCATCTTCGCCAGCAAGGTCCCCATGACCGCCGCCAACTACCTCAACCTCGCCAAGCGCGGCTTCTACAACGGCCTCACCTTCCACCGCGTTATTCCCGACTTCATGATCCAGGGCGGCGACCCCGAGGGACGCGGCACCGGTGGTCCCGGCTACAAGTTCGGCGATGAGTTCGACGCCACTCTCAAGCACTCCAAGCCGGGCATCTTCTCCATGGCCAACTCCGGACCCGGCACCAACGGCTCCCAGTTCTTCATCACTCACGTCCCCACCGCGTGGCTCGACGGCAAGCACTCCGTCTTCGGCGAGGTCACCAAGGGCCAGGACGTGGTCAACAAGATTGCCGGCGGCGACACGATCGTGAAGATCGAAATCCTCGACGCCACCGACGCCCTCTTCGCCGCCCAGGCCGCAAACTTGAAGAAGTGGAACGCCGTCCTCGACGCCAACTAGTAAGAGGACGCTGACGGCATGACGCCCTGGCTCCTTCCTGTTCTCGGCTTTCTGATCGGATCGATTCCCTTCGGCCTTCTCATCGCGAAGGCCAAAGGCGTCGACATCCGCAAGCACGGATCGGGCAACATCGGTGCCACCAACGTCATGCGCACCCTTGGGAAGGGTCCCGGCATCATCTGCCTCCTCCTCGACCTCCTCAAGGGCTTCGTCCCCGTTCTCCTCGCCATCAACCTGGTGCGCTTTGGCGACCACCCGCCCGGCATCCCCCTCCCCTTCCTGGGCGCCCTCACCAGCCCCCTGGCTGCCGACCAACAACTCCTCGCCCAGTCCATCCACGTCCTCACCGCCCTCGCCGCCATCCTCGGCCACAACTACTCGCCGTGGATCGGATTCAAGGGCGGCAAGGGCATCGCCACCAGCGCCGGGGCCCTCCTCGGCCTCATGCCCGCCGGGGTGATCATTCTGATCCTCGTTTTCATCATCACGCTCCGCCTCACCCATTACGTGTCTGCCGCCAGCATCGCCGCCGCTGTCGCCCTCCCCCTCATCACCGTTTGGGGGGCCTACTTCCACGGAAAATATGCCGATGGCACCTGGAACAAACCCCTCCTCGCCTTCGCCATCCTCGCCGGCGTCATGGCCATCTGGCGCCACCGCTCCAACATCGCCCGCATCCGCTCCGGCACGGAGAACAAGTCGTGGGTCAAAAGGAAAACGACCTGATGTCCACTCTCCCGGAACACCCCCACGTCTTCGTCCTCGGCTCCGGTTCCTGGGGCACCGCCCTCGCCGCCCTCCTCGTCCCGAAAGCCGCCCAGGTCACCATCTACGGCCGCGATGACAAAGCGCTCAACGCTATCAATTCCTCGCACACCAATCCCCACTACCTCCCCGGCATCACCCTGCCCACCGCACTCCGCGCCACCAACAACATCGCCGAGGCCGCCGAGGCCGATCTCATCCTCTTCGTCGTCCCCAGCGCCGCCACCGACAGCGTCGCCAAAGAACTCGCCGCCGTGAATCTGAAACCCGGGGCCGTTCTCCTCTCCTGCGCCAAGGGCATCGAACGCGACACCGGTCGACGCATGTCCGAGATCATCGCCGCCCATCATCCCGACAAGGCCGTCGCCGTCTTCTCCGGCCCCACCCATGCCGAGGAAGTAGCCCGAAATCTCGCCACCTGCGCCGTGGTCGGCACCACCGACGATGGCCTCGCCATCGCCCTCCAACACATCTTCACCACCCCCCACTTTCGCAGCTACCGCAGCGACGACATCGCCGGCATCGAACTCGGTGGGGCTCTCAAGAACGTCTTCGCCATCGCCGCCGGCTGCGCCAAGGGCCTCGGCCTCGGCGACAACGCCATCTCCGCCCTCGTCACCCGCGGCCTCGCCGAAATGACCCGCCTCGGCACCCGCCTCGGCGGCCGACCCGAAACCTTCATGGGCCTCTCCGGTGTCGGCGACCTCGTCACCACCTGCTACTCCGAGCACTCCCGCAACCACCGCGTCGGCCTCGCCCTCGGCCGCGGCAAGACCCTCCAGGAAGCCCAGGATGCCCTCGGCATGGTCGCCGAAGGCGTCCCCAACACCCACTCCATCCACCAGGCCGCCCACCGCGTCGGCGTCCGCTCCCCCCTCATCGACGCCGCCTACGCCATCCTCTACGAGGACAAGGCCGCCTCTGACGTCCTCCGCGAACTCCTCACCCGCCGCCCCCGCAGCGAGGCCGACTAAACAGCCCGACCCGCCCCCCCCC
>Ga0209702_10002462_pt1 | contig 32242 bp, 32 predicted proteins | sample FRY01_FD_187210 | JGI IMG/M metagenome (GOLD analysis project Ga0209702, IMG submission 187210) | Freshwater microbial communities from Lake Fryxell liftoff mats and glacier meltwater in Antarctica - FRY-01 (SPAdes) (version 2) | ecosystem: Environmental > Aquatic > Freshwater > Ice > Glacier...
TGGATGCGCAAGCCCGTCAATAGTGGTTTGGTCGCGCAGCCGCAATAGATTCACGATATGGAATTTAGATATCTCGGACGCAGCGGACTCAAAGTGTCTGCCATCAGTTACGGCAACTGGATAACTCACGGCAGTCAGATAGAAGAAGACACGGCAGGCGAATGCGTGAAGCGCGCGCTCGAGTTGGGCATCACAACATTCGATACCGCCGACGCTTACGCGGGCACCAAGGCCGAGGGCGTGCTTGGCCGCGCGCTCGCAGGCGTGAGACGCGAAAAAGTTGAGATTTTTACCAAGGTGTACTGGCCGACCGGCAAGGGCCCGAACGACCGCGGCTTGTCGCGCAAGCACATCGTCGAATCGATCAATGGATCACTGCGGCGCCTCGGCACCGACTACGTCGATTTGTACCAAGCCCACCGCTTTGATGTTGAGACGCCGCTCGAAGAGACGATGCTCGCATTTGCTGACATCGTGCGACAGGGCAAGGCCCTATATATAGGTGTGTCTGAGTGGACTGCCGACGAGATCGCCCGCGGCGCCCAACTCGCCCGCGAGTTGCACGTGCCGTTCATTTCTAATCAGCCGCAGTATTCGATGTTGTGGCGCGTGATCGAGAAAGAAGTCGTGCCAGCCTGCGAGCGCGAAGGACTATCGCAAATCGTGTGGTCGCCGATCGCTCAGGGTGTGCTCACCGGCAAATACCTTCCGGGAGAACCGCCGCCAGATGGCTCGCGCGCCACCGACGAGTTGAGTGGCAAGAACTTTATTTCACGATGGATGACCGAGGGCGTGCTCACCAAGGTGCAAAACCTGCGGCCGATCGCCGATCAGGTTGGTTTGACGATGGCGCAACTGAGCGTGGCGTGGGTGTTGCAAAACAAGAACGTCGCCTCGGCGATTGTCGGCGCGTCAAAGCCGTCACAACTCGACGAGAACGTCAAGGCAGTCGGCGTCAAACTCGAGCCAGAGGTGATGCAGGCAATTGACGTCGCCCTTGGTGATGTGGTCGCGAGCGACCCGCGCCTAACAGAGTCGCCTAAGCAACGACCGTAAATTTTTATCTCGCCGTTACGGGCCCGAAAAAACCCCGTTGAGATCTTTGCCCTGAATCGGGCTCGGCTCGCCTTCGAAGCGGGCGATCTCAGCGCGACCGACTACATGCCAGTGCACTTCGTCTGGGCCGTCGGCCAAACGCAGCGTGCGCTGCCCGGTGTACATCCGCGCCAGTGGCGTCCACTGCGAAACACCAGTGGCACCGTGCATCTGAATCGCGTCATCGATGATCTTGCAAACGCGCTCTGGCACCATTGCCTTGATCGCGCTCACCCAGATGCGGGCCTCAGAATTGCCGAGCGTGTCCATCGCCTTGGCGGCGCGCAGCACCATCAGGCGCATCGCCTCAACTTCGATGCGCGCCTTGGCGATTACCTCTGTGTTTTTGCCGAGCCTGGCGATCGGCTTGCCAAACGCCTCGCGGTTCAGCCCACGGCGCACCATCAACTCGATTGCGCGTTCGGCGGCCCCGACGCCGCGCATGCAGTGGTGAATTCTTCCTGGCCCTAAGCGAACCTGCGAAATCTCGAAGCCCCGGCCCTCGCCCCAAAGAATGTTCGATTTTGGAACACGGACGTTGTTGAAACGCAAGTGCATGTGGCCGTGCGGCGCGTCGTCTTCGCCGAACACCTGCATGCCGCCAAGAATTTCTACGCCTGGCGTGTCCATCGGTACCAAGATCTGCGACTGACGCTTGTGCGGCGGGCCATCTGGGCTGGTCTGCACCATGCAGATCATTATCTTGCAGCGCGGGTCACCAGCGCCCGAGATGTAGTACTTCTCGCCGTTAATCAACCATTCTTCGCCGTCGAGTTCGGCGCGACAAGCAATGTTCTTAGCATCAGACGATGCCACATCTGGTTCGGTCATCGCGAAAGCCGAGCGAATCTCGCCTGCGAGTAACGGCTCGAGCCACTTCTTTTTCTGCTCGGGTGTGCCGACGCGCTCAAGCACCTCCATATTGCCCGTGTCAGGCGCGCTGCAATTGAGACACTCGGACGCGAGCGGGCTTTTGCCTAATTCGTTGGCGATGTAGGCGTAGTCAAGGTTCGACAAGCCCTCGCCCGTCTCGGCGTTGGGCAAGAAGAAGTTCCATAATCCCTGCGCCTTGGCCTTGTCTTTCACCGACTGCAACAACTCGAGCTGGCCCTCGCCGTAACCCCAGTGTTCTTTACGATTCTCGCCAAGCTTAAAAAACTTTTCAGTGATCGGATCAACCTCGTTGGTGATAAATAATTTCACGGCCTCGTACAACGGCACGGCTCGGGCCGACATCGCTAGGTTCATCGAGTCGTCGGTGGTAATTCCTGAGTGCATTCCTGGTTTTGGCATACCCTCACGATACTGCCCTACCCCAATGAGGGGATTACGAGAGGATCACGAGGGGAATCTCGCGCGAGGTGCGTTTCTGATAACCCGCATAGCCCTTGTAACCAGCGGTCACAAGCGGCCACATTCGCTCCCGTTCCTCGGGCGACGCTGTTCGGGCGACCATACTTTTTTTCGGCTGGCCCTTGTAACGCACTATCACCTGCGGATTGTCGAGCAGGTTCAGATACCAGGCGGGGTGAGTGTCGTCGCCGCCGCGCGACGCAACGATAACGATCGAACCGTTTTCTTGTAGCGGCGACGTAAGCATGCACGAGCGTTGTTGGCCGCTCTTGCGACCGGTGGTCGTGAGCTCGAGCACGGGCATGTTGGCGGCCTTCCAACCCGCGCGGCCGCGCGTCACGCCCAAGATCAGGCGGTGCACCGCGTTCATTGTTTTAAGTTGACGGTCGCTTGGCATGCGCTAAATAGTAGATCAGATCCCCAAATGCAAGCGCAGCGCTGCGTCGAGTTGCTCCTGTAACTCGGCTGTCAAGCGACCGATTCGATCACCGATTCGCGAAATCGACACTGAACGAATCTGTTCGGCCTGAGCCTTGGAATCGACTTGTAGTCCGGTTGCTTTGCGCGCCAAGCGCACCTGAAATGGGTACACCCTGGTGACGTTGGACGTGATTGGCACCACCGTAACTACACCGCGGCCGAGACTGGCACTCGTCGCGTTCATCGCGTCATTACTTACCAATACGGCGGGTCGGCGTTTCGAGGCCTCGCCGAACGGGGCGTTGCCGAAATTTACATACCGAATTTCGCCGCGCAGCATCATCTCTCCGATGCGGTTGCATCGAGAGAATCCCAATCAGCAGAATCGGCACCTGCCTGCCACTCAGCGAAGGCCTCGTCGTACATCTTGCCGAGATCCGCCGACCTCAGCAGACGCAGGGCCCGAGCGATTACCGCCGACCGAGACGCATAGCCGCCTTCATCTACGCATCTATCTAGAAAATCAAAATCTTCATCGGGGATGCTTACGCTCAACTTCATGCACTCATCCTACCAGAGTATTACTCGGGTCGTACTAATTCGGCTAATTGATCTGGCGAGTGAAACCGATCCAGTACGGCTCACGCAACTTGAACTTTTGTAACTTGCCGGTCGCCGTGCGCGCCAATTCGCTGCGAAACTCCGCGCGCTTCGGGCACTTGTACCCAGCCAACTTGGTTTTTACGTAAGCGATGATCTCGTCTTCGCTTAGAGCAGACCCCGGCGTCTTGACAATGAGCGCCATAACTAGTTCGCCCCACTTCTCGTCGGGGATGCCGATGACCGCAACCTCGGCGACATCGGGGTGAGAAAAAATCGCGTCTTCGACTTCAATCGAACTGACATTCTCGCCGCCAGAAATGATCACATCTTTTTTGCGATCAGAGATAGTCAGGCAGTGATCGTTACCGATCGTGCCGCCGTCACCCGTGCGAAAGAATCCATCGGTAATCGCCTTGGCTGTCTCTTCTGGTTGGTTCCAGTATCCCTCCATCACCACATTGCTGCGCGCCAGAATTTCGCCGTGTTCGTCAATCTTGGTTTCGACGCCAATGGCTGGCGCGCCCGCCGCGCTCAACTTGGCGGCCCGCTCACTTGGCGTCAGCGCGTCAAACTCGGCGCGCGGCCGATTAACAGTTAGCACCGGCGCTGTTTCGGTGAGGCCGTAGATCTGATTGAACTCCCAGCCCAGTTCGGTCTCGACTCGCTCGATAGTTCGTGTCGGCGGCGCCGCGCCAGCGACAACGATGCGGGTGCGGCCGCGGCCCGGTATTTCGCCCGGCCAGTTAACCGCGGCGTCAAGAATCGCATTGACCACTGCCGGTGCCGCGCACATCAGTGTGACACCGTGCTTTTCGACGCGGCGCAAAATTTCGGTTCCGTCAACTTTGCGCAACACAATATGTTCGCCCCCCATCGCCGTTACGGCGTAGACCATGCCCCAGCCGTTGCAGTGAAATTGCGGGAGTGTGTGCAGGTAAACGTCTCTGTCACTGACTCCCATGTGCCAGCCGAATGTAGCGGCGTTGAGCCACAGCGTGCGGTGTGTAAGTTGCACTCCCTTGGGCCGCGCCGTAGTGCCGCTCGTGTAGTTGATCGTCGCCGTGGCGTCTTCGTCCGGCGCCCACGGTTTTGGCTCGACACCGAAGCGATACAACTGCTCATCGGATTGCTCGCCGATCACGAAGCGGTGCTTGGCGGTGACGCCGGCGAGAGCGTCATTTAGTTCGGGGTCGACAATCAGCACCTCTGCGCCGCTGTGCTCGATGACGTATTTGATTTCATCGGCGACGAGGCGAAAATTAATCGGCACGAGAATGCGGCCACTGCCGCTGACGCCGAAGAAACTCGTGAGCAGCCGTGCCGAGTTTTGGCTGACTATTGCGACTCTGGCGCCCTGCGCCACTCCGAGCGCATCGAGGCCTGCGGCTTGGGCGCGGGCGCGCTCGGCCATCTGCTTATACGTCTGGCTACCCCACGACATGGCGGGTTGGTCGGGTTCGTCGACGAAGGCGACGCGGTCTGGGTAGGCCTGCTCGGCGCGACGCAGGTGATCGACAACTGTAAGTGGAACCTTCAAAGCATTACCCCCGCTTCTGCTCGCCAAACATTAGTTCTAATCCGACTAGTCGCGAAAGTGAACGGCGACTTCGCTGAAGAACTGCTGAATCGCTTCGGTTCTCTCTGCGAAGGTTTTGCCCAAAGTAAAATCAGGCAAGCAAAACTCGTTAAAGCCCAGTTCTTTGTACTCGCCAATCATCTCAGTGAGTTGCGCCGTGGTGCCAACTAACGAGCGATCTGCCGGCGTCTTGGTGCGAACCGCGTCGACATCTGCCGAATCCTTGACTAAGTACACGAGCGCCTGAGTGGTCTTGTGCATCGTCTGCGGGTCGCGGCCAACTTGTTCGCAGGCTTGATTTAACCGCGCCACAACTTCGGGCGTGGTGGTCGGCGTGCCCCAAGTGTTCCACTCTTGAGCAAAGCGCGCGGTGAACTTGAGCATGCGCGGGCTGCCGGTACCGACCAGCAACGGCAGCGGCTTTTGTACCGGTTTTGGCTCGCAGGGCGCGTTGGTGATCGTGAAGTGCTGGCCAGAAAAGTTGACTCGGTCTTCGCTCAGCAGTCGCGAGATGATTTCGATCGCCTCGCCAAAGCGCGTGACGCGCTCCTTGGGTTCGAACAAATCAATCCCGTAGGCCTTGTGCTCGTTAACTTGCCAACCGGCGCCAAGGCCAAGCACGAAGCGGCCATTGCTGATGTTGTCGATAGTGGCAGCGCGGTTGGCCAACACCGCGGGGTGATGCACCGTAGTAGGTGCGACCAGCGAGCCCAAGCGAATTCGCGGCACCGAGGCGGCAAGACCGGCCAACACGCTGAAACACTCGAGCACATCACCTCCAAGCGGCTGATCGTCTGGAGTGTTGGGCATGTAGTGGTCTGCGTACCACAGCCCGTCCCAGCCGTCGCGCTCGAGCATCAAGGCAAGCGTTTGCACCTCGGCAAACGGGCGGTTCATGTTTGGCCATACTGAAAACTTCATGCTCGCCACCGTAGTTGCCCGGCTCTCGTTTCAAGTAGCGGAACTTCTAGAGTTGCTCAGATGAAAGACATCTTCTCCCTCAAAGGTCGCGTTGCCCTAGTTACCGGTGGTTCGCGCGGCATCGGCGCCATGATCGTGCAGGGTTTTCTTGAGCACGGCTGCTCGCGCGTGTACATCACGGCGCGCAAGGCCGCGCAGTGCGACGAGGCGGCAAAGCAGCTCTCGCAATACGGCGAGTGCATCTCGATCCCCGGCGACGTTTCGACTCTCGATGGCATCCAGACACTGGCCGCCGCGATCGCCGAGCGCGAACCGCGCCTCGACATCCTCGTCAACAACGCTGGTGCGGCGTGGGGCGCGGAGTTCGACACGTTCCCGGAAAGTGGCTGGGACAAGGTTGTCGATCTCAACTTGAAAACGCCGTTCTTCTTGACGCAGGCACTTGTGCCACAGTTGCGCGCCGCCGCAGCGACAGGGCACCTGGCCAAGGTCATCAACATCGCCTCAATCGACGGCATCTCGATCAATGAGATGGAGACTTACTCATACGCCGGCAGCAAGGCCGGCCTCATTCACATGACCAAGCGCATGGCACTACGACTGATCAAAGACAATATCGGCGTGACCGCGATCGCGCCCGGTGCATTTGCTTCTGAGATGAACAAGGTTGCGCGCGACCACGCCGATGCAATTTCAAAGATGATCCCCGCCGGTCGGGTTGGCACAGCCGAAGACATGGCCGGCGCCGCGATCTACCTGGCGTCGCGTGCGGGCGACTACGTAGTTGGGTCGACAATCATCGTTGACGGCGGGGTCACCTACGGCCGCTAGAAAGCGACGCTGTAACCCATCGTGCGACTACTCAAAAACTAGGCACCCGTCGTCAAGATCAGCGTTGGGCAGCTCTTCTTTTTCTAGCCAGTAGTCCTGGTTGTGCTTCCACTCTGATTTGGTTCCGCTCTTGGGCATCAGGTGTTGACTGCGCATCAAATAATTAGGATTGAAGTTTTCTGGATCCATCCAGCTTCCGATTTGCATATCGGCGTCTTGGGGTCGCAGTGCAGGCGTAACCTTCTTGGCGCCCTTGGCCTGCATATTCTTAAACAATCTGCAGATGTAGTCGCCGAGTAGATCTACGCGCAGAGTCCAACTGGCGCGAAAGTAGCCAAAGATCCACGCCATGTTGGGCACGCCCGTAAACATCATGCCGCGATAAGTAACAGTGTCGGCGAAGTTTACTGGCTTGCCGTCAACAGCAAATGGAATCTCGCCTAGCACGCTCAAATTAAACCCGGTCGCGGTGATCACGATGTCGGCGTCAATCGTCGCGCCAGATTTTAACTGCACACCGGTCTCGGTAAACCGCTCGATCTCGTCAGTTACCATCGATGCCTTGCCGGATTTGATCGATGCGAACAAATCACCATCGGGCACAAACGCGAGGCGCTGCTGCCACGGGCGGTACTTGGGAGTGAAGTGTTTGTCGATGTCGTAGTCGGGCCCGAGCAGCGTGCGAATGTTGTTCAACAACTCCGCTTTTAAAAAATCGGGTTGCTCAAATGCCAACTTGGTGACGGTCTTCTGATCGTGCAGTACCTTGCGCCGCGTGATCTCATGGATCCACTCTTCGTTGACCTGAAGCTCGCGCAAAGTGTCGGCCAATTCGTTGGCATTACGTGTGGTCCAAAAGTAGGTTGGCGAACGCTGCAAAATAGTAACGTGCTCGCAGTCTGCTGCCATCGCGGGCACAATCGTCGCCGTAGTCGCGCCGGACCCGATCACGAGAACTTTCTTGTTCTTGTAATCGAGATCTTTTGGCCACGTCTGCGGGTGCACAATGCGCCCCTTGTACTTACTAATCTCTGGCCACTGCGGCGTGTAGCCCTGCGCGTGTTTGTAGTATCCCTGACACATCCATAGAAAATTAGTCGTGAACTTTAACTGATGATTCGTGTCGGTGCGTACAGCGTCAACGGTCCATAAATTTGCGGCGCTAGACCAACTTGCATTGGTGATCCTGTGCAGATACCGAATGTGCTGATCAAGATTGTTCTCCGTGATTACCTCGCCCATGTACTTTTTAATCTCGGCGGCGCTGGCGATCGGGGCGCTCGTCCACGGCTTAAACCTGTAACCAAACGTGTACAGGTCGCTATCCGACCGAATGCCCGGATACGTGTGCATGTGCCAAGTGCCGCCGAACGTCTCGTAGGCCTCAAGAACCACAAATGATTTTTCTGGGCACTGAGTCTGCAGATGGTACGCAGAGCCGATTCCAGAGATACCCGCGCCAACGATCAGAACATCGAAGTGCTCAAAATTCTCCACGCACGTATAGTACGCATTCGCTAATGGTCATCTACGATTCGGAGCGTGAGTGGTCACCCTGATGCGCAAATCCCGAACATCGACGCACACGGCCTATTGATCTTCGACGGCGAGTGCGGCTTTTGTCGGCGTTGGGTGCGACACATGACATCGTGGTTCGCGAAACATCCAACGCCAATCGCTTGGCAACAAGCCAATCTTGGCGAACTTGGTCTTACATCCGATGAGTGCAACGCCGCGGTGCAATTTGTCAGCGCTGATTTGCGCATCTCGAGCGGGTCAGATGCTGCCGCACGGGTCTTGATAGTTGCCGGCTTTCCTTTCAATATCGCGGGCTTCATTATGCTCGCGCCAGGAGTTCGCATCATCGCTCAATGGGCTTACCGATGGGTCGCAAATAACCGCCGCCGCTTCAAGGGCGACCCCCTGCCGTGATGAGCGACATCGCGCTGCTCGCTAACACCATCGCCACCTGCGTGATGGTCGGGGTAATTTGGTTTGTCCAAGTCGTGCACTATCCGTTGCTGTCGCAGTTCGGCGCCGCCCAGTCGACACAAGTTGCGCAAGAACATCAGCGCCGAACCGGCTGGGTGGTCGGCATACCAATTGCCGTCGAGGGCATCAGCACATTGGTATTGCTCGCCGATCGACCAGCTGGCGTTGCTATCTATTTGCCGTGGGTCGGTGCCATACTGCTCGCGGTCGCGCTTGGCAGCACGATGTTACTGTCAGTGCCGCTGCACTCTCGCATGGTGGCAGCACACGACGACACGGTGGCGCGAAAACTCGTGCGCACGAATTGGCCGCGCACGATTGCCTGGTCGGCGCGCGCCATCGTATGCGTCGCCATGATTTTGCAGGCGAGGGCGATATGGCCTCTGTAGACAGGGGAAATTCGCTATCGCCAGAATGCGCCGCGCCAGTGCGCCGCGCGATTATGAAACAGGGCTGGTATGACCTCGCCTACATTCACTTTCGCTACGACGCCAGTGAAGTTGCGGCGCTATTGCCGCCGCAACTAGATGTCGACGTTCACGATGGCTCAGCGTGGGTCGGGCTGGTCCCCTTTTCGATGCGCGGTATCGGCTTACCGCACCTGCCGTCGGTACCGTACTTGGGGTCGTTCCCCGAAATCAACGTTCGCACCTATGTAGTTCATCACGGCGTTCCTGGTGTGTGGTTTTTCTCTCTCGATATCAACAGGTTGCTGCCAACTGTGGTCGCGCGAACCACATACAAGTTGCCGTATTGCTGGGGTTCGGCATCGCACAAACGCATCGGCGATCGCGTAACAACCCGAGTGCAGCGACGGTGGCCCGCGCCGCGAGCGCATACCAAGATCGATTTGCGAATCGGCGAAGCAATTACAACGCAGTCACCGCTCGAGATTTTTCTTACCGCGCGTTGGGGTGTGTATTCGCGCGGCAGCGGCGATTCGCTTCGTTACGCTCCCGTGCAGCACCCACAGTGGCCGCTGCAGCGTGCCGAGTTACTGGCCCTCGACGATTCTCTAATTACTGCCGCGGGCTTCAGCGCCCCCACTGGCGATCCGCACGTGATGTTTTCTTCTGGCGTGCAGGTTCGAGTGGGTCTACCGCACCGATTAAAAGATTCGTAATTTGACATCTCTTGCAGAAATAGAAAGGCCCCGGCGTTCGCCGGGGCCTTTCTAAACTCCTAAAATTAAGCGGCGCGGTAGCCTTCGGCATCCGACCGCGCGAGCGCGATCGACATGATCATCAAGCCGTAGCCAGCCTTGGCCAGCACGTCGGCGAGCGAGTATCCGACCTGAATGGTTGTTGCTGCTTGAGCGGCATCGAGGCCAACCTGCTTTGCAAGCCAACTCTTCTCGTCACCAAGCAGATACGCAATCGGGTACACAAGCCAAAGTCCTACAAGTACGTAGCGGACGCGATTGAGTTGCCTGCCGATCTCGCCGGGCTGCGACTTGAGCGCCTTGCCAACTGAGCCAGCGAACAACTCGTAGAGTACATAAACAAGGAACAGGAACGAGACGATGAACCACATGTTGCGCTGGGTGCTGCCATGTTCTGCAATCTCGCCTGGATAACCGGTGGCGATCATTAAGAGCGCGGCGACAATCAGTCGCGGCGCAACCTTTCTAGCAACATCTTTTGCCAAACCAGAAACTACAACTAACTCTGCCAAGAGCAGTGGCACGGTGAGTAGCCAGTCTGCGTAGCGGTAGCCGTCGTTCCATGTTCCGCCAGAGAAGTTTGTAAAAATTCTCCAGTAGTGATAGGCAGCGACACCGCAAATCATCGCCGACATCGTGACTGCGCTGCGGTACGCAGGCGACACGCGGCTGCGCGAAACTAGAAAATACACAAACGAGATTCCAAGTGCGGCTGTTGCAAATGAAAGTGCGTTGTACACCAAGTCATAATTGCTAACTACTAATCCAGTCATTTCTTCCATGCTGTTAAGTTCCTCCAACTCGAGTCGTGGTTGCGTTTTGGGACAGACGAACCGTCCCAGCACTATTTTGCTCTAGTTAGACGATTAAGGCAACTACTGCCACGAAGTAAGAACCATCGATTGCTCGCTCAATTATTACAGTTCGATTACAACAAGATTATTCGATGCGCAGTCCAGAAATCGCGCGACTGATCACCAGCTGTTGAATCTCTGAAGTGCCTTCGAAGATGGTGTGAATCTTGGCATCACGGTGCCAGCGCTCTACCGGGTATTCGCGTGTGTATCCGTAGCCACCCAAGATTTGAATCGCGTCTTCTGTTACGCGCACCGCGGTTTCTGACGCGTAGTACTTACTCATCGAGCCTTCGGCGTTTTTGAAGCCGCCGTTCTTTGAAAGCCACGCGGCGCGCCAGATCAACAAGCGCGACGCATCAATTTCGGTGGCCATGTTGGCGAGTTTGAAGGCGATCGCCTGATTCATGATGATCGCGCGGCCAAATGCCTTGCGCTCCTTGGCGTAATCCAGCGCAAACTCGTATGCCGCGCGCGCTACGCCGAGCGCCTGCGCGCCGACTGCCGGGCGCGTCGCTTCGAATGTGGCCATCGCCGGCTGCTTGCCGCTCGATATGTTCTCGCGGGCACGCGCCAATTTGGCGTCGAGTTTTTCTTTGCCGCCAAGCAGGCAACTGCCCGGCACGCGCACGTCTTCGAGCACAACTTCAGCAGTGTGGCTGGCGCGGATGCCGTGCTTTTGATACTTCTGCCCCATCGACAAACCTTTTGTGTTCGGGGGGATGATAAAACTCGCCTGACCACGACCCTTGAGCTCTGGCTCGACAGCTGCGACAACGACGTGAATGTTGGCGATGCCGCCGTTGGTGGCCCACGCCTTCGTTCCGTTCAGCACCCACTCATCGGTGGCTTGGTCGTAGACCGCGCGAGTACGCAAACTTGAAACGTCAGAGCCCGCGTCTGGTTCGCTGACGCAAAACGCGCCGAGCTTGACATCATCGGGCGTGCCATAACACTGCGGCACCCACTCCATCATCTGCTCTGGCGTACCGTTGCCAGCGATACCAGCGGCGGCGAGGCCCGAACCCATGATTGCCATGCCGATGCCGGCGTCGCCCCAAAATATTTCTTCGATTGCAACAGGCAGCGTGAGACCAGTCGGATCGCTCATCGAGTTCATGATGAAGTCGAGACCGTACAAACCGATCTTGGCGGCCTCTTGCACGATGGGCCACGGAAACTCTTCGCGTTCATCCCACTCGTGCGCCGCGGGACGAATTACGTCGACGGCGAACTGGTGGATCCAGTCTTTGATCTGGAGTTGGTCGTCATTGAGGGAGAGTGAGAAATCGGCCATCCCGACAAGTTACCGCAGGGTAGGCCGAGTTGCTATTTCGGGCCGACGGGCAATTGCAGTATGGCTCGGGCAATGGTTTCGAAGATCAATTTGGCGCCGGGTCTATAGACGTGCACGCCGTCCCAGCGGTATGCGGTGCTGGATGAGATCGACTTGTCAGTACACCACTGCTTTGGACCGCTGATGAAATAGACGCCGTCGCCGTAATGGGCCGCGATCGTGCGCATCAGATCGTTGAGGTGCCCTGTGCGGGCATCGTCGGCGCGTTGCGGCAACGCGGGCACTGGGCCGCCAGCCGAATCGATCGGGCGCATGCACGCGACTTCGAGCAACGCCACCGTCGCCCCAGTTTTTCGCAGCGCCGCAATGCCGCGAGTGATTTGCGTCGTGAAGAATGTGTCGGCTGGTCCGGTGCCAAGTTTGAAAGTAAATCCGTTGACCTGCACATCAAAAACTTCCCACGCGCCGATCACGACGAGGGCGACATCTGCCTTGGCCTTGGTCGCCGAACTCGCCCACCGCTTTTCAAAGCCAACACAGTGCACGAAGCTACGGCGAAATTTGCCATTACTGCCGCCAACGCCAACGCCGCGGTCGTACACGCCGCAGCCATCGATAGAGCCGTCGCTGATCGTGAATGTCTTTTCGATGCCAGGCGGCTTGTTGACGGCGAGCGCGTGGGCCTGCGAGTCGCCGACGATCACGAGTTTGCGCGGCAACTTGGCGATCGTCGTCGTCGTGGCGCTAGAAATAGTTGTCGCAGTCGCGACAGTTGTTGGCACGACGAAGGCAATGTCGTGATTGCCGGTGTCAATGCTCAGGTCGATCGCCTGAATACCAGAGATGCGCACGCTTGAAAGTGCGATCGCGGCAGTTACAACCAGCGTCGCGGCAATTGCTGGCAATCGGCGCATCACCGTCAATTGTGCACGGTTGCGCCACAACTTGCCAAGTGCGCCGCGGCGCGCGGGCTGCTCGATGAACGTGTACGAGATCTCGTTCACGGCGACGGTAACTGCCAACGCGACGGCGAGCGAGTCGACAGAATCACGGGCGCCGAACAACACGAAGATCGGCCAGTGCCAGAGATACAAGCCGTACGAACGGCGGCCGATCTCGACGATTAACGGAATCGAAAAGACGCGCTTGAAAAAAGTTGGCGTGGGGTGCACGACAACGCTGATCAAAAGACACGAGGCGATCGTCGCCGCCGCGAGGCCCCCACGGTACAGGCGCGCATCGTCAACGCTGATTACCGCCGCCACCAAACCGAGCGTGAAAATCGCGGCTACAGACGCCCCTTCGGCAACGACGCGCGCCACAGCATTAAACGGCTTAGCTGAAAATGGCCGCCAGAAAAATGCGAGCCCTGCGCCGCACAGCAGGCCCGTAGAGCGTGTCAGTGTGCTCAAGTACAAAAAGTTCGTGCGCGTCTCGTCGTCGGCAAGGTACATCACCGCGGTACCCGCCATGATCGCGAATGCCAACATCACAACTACGACACCCGAGATATGCAAGCGCATCTTCTTGCGGTTCAAGACCACGCCAAAGACGATCGGCCATATCAGGTACCACTGCTCTTCGATGCTCAACGACCACAGGTGGCGCAAGATCGGCGGATCAACCGGCGCAAAGTACGGCACGGTGACGAAAAATATTTGCCACCAGTTAGAAAAGTAAAGCATCGCGGCGGCGATATCGCGACGAAACGCCGGCGCGAACTCTGGCTTGACGAACGCCACCGCGATCGCAGTTGCCAGCAACATCGTGCCGAGCGCTGGCAGCAGCCGCCGCGCGCGACGCAGCCAAAACTGTTGAAGGCTGATCTTGCCAGTGCTAACGCGCTCGCCGATTAGCAATGCCGTGATCAGGTATCCGCTCACGACGAAGAAAACTTCGACGCCGATGAAACCACCGGGCAGCCAAGCCAAGTTGGCGTGATACAAAATTACCGCGATCACCCTGAGCGCGCGTAGGCCGTCGAGCGCGGGCTGGTAACCCATCGGTCGTTGTTCTGTGGTCACAACTTTCGGCGCGCAACGAGAACCGCGGCCACGCACAACATTGCCCCCAACGTGTACGGCGCGCCGATCCCTACGCCGTCAAAGGCCAAACCCGCTAGCGGCGGGCCAACAACCCGCGCGAGCGCCGATGCCGACTGTTGCAAACCCAGAACCTCGCCGCGCCGATTATCGTCGGCGCTGTTGGCAACAAGCGCTGTTAGTGAAGGCGCGGCGATGCCCGCGCCGATGACCATAAGTACGAGAGAGAACCCCAGCGCCAGCCAGATTGTTGACGCACCCAGCGCGAGCAGCCCCGCTGCCACTAACGATTGGCCAACAACGACGAGGCGAGCCGAGCCGAACCGCTTTGTTAGCGGCGCGATCAAGGCCCCCTGCACGCCAGCCATCAACACGCCGACTGCAAGAAACACGAGAGCCGTTGATCCTTCTGTGAAGTCGAAACGACGACCCCCGAAAAGCGAGAACGTCGCTTCGAAACCGGCGAAAGGAACGGTGGCCAGAAAACCGATCACGACGTAATGCGAGATCTTGCGAGCAGATTTTTGCGGCGCCACTCGCGGCGTGCGGCGTTGCTCGACCGTGCGCGTCTCTGGCAGGCGGATGATCGCTGCGCCTGCGTTGATGAGCGCGAGAACTCCGGCGAGATAGAAAGGCACGTGCGGGCCGCCGAAAGATGCGAGGCCGCCGAGTGCAGGCCCGACGACGAAGCCGACACCGAACGCCATGCTAAGTAGCCCGAGCATGCGCGCGCGTTGTTCGGGCTCGGCGATGTCGGTGACCGCTCCCTGGGCGACGGAGATGCTCGCGCCAGAAGCGCCATCGATGAGCCGACCCACGAACAACACCCACAACGCGCCGGCCGCGCCGGTGATGAAACTGCCGAGCGCGCTGCCGAGCAACGAAATGATCAGCACGGGCTTGCGGCCGATGCGATCAGACCAGCGGCCCAGAATCGGCGCGAACAACATCTGCATCAGCGAGAACGAGGCGAACAGCAGGCCGACTTGAAAACCGTTGGCGCCGAAGCGGTCGGCGTAGCGACCAAGTATCGGGACGACGATGCCGAAACCAACCATGTCGAGCGCGACCGTCGACCAAATCACCCAGAAGCCGCGGGGCAACGGTTGGCGAAGTTTGGCGTCACTCATATATATAAGTAATTCGAGATCACCCGCGACGGACGCGGGTGCCTTCTTTAGTTGTCTCTACGAGATATCCAGCGGCCTGTAACTCGTTGCGAATCGCGTCGGCAGTGGCGAAGTCTTTAGAGACGCGAGCTAGATCGAGTTCGGCTGCTCGCGCGATGATCGTGGCATCGACTTCATCATTCACACGCAAGATGAGTCCAACCGCCGAACACATCTCGATCGCGGCGGCCCCAAGAGCGGCGGAGCGAAGCGTGTCGTTGCTGTCGAGCGCGGTGTTGGCCAGGCGCACGGTGTCGAAGATGTGCGCGGTGGCGATCGGCGTGTCGAGATCGTTGTCCATCAAGTGGCGAAACTTCGCTAGCGCCACAGCGTCAGCTGGATGCGGCGTGAGGCGCGATGTGCGGGCCGCAAATGCGTCGAGGCCCGCCACAGATTTAACCGCGGCGTCGATGTTATCTTGGCCAATCTTTATAGGCGAGCGATAGTGCGTCTGTAACAACAACATGCGGAAGGCGCGCGGGTCATAGTGCTCGACGAGGTCGAGCAGGTTGGCAACGTTGCCGATGCTCTTCGACATCTTCGCACCCTCTGCGTCGACGACGAAGCCGTTGTGCATCCAGTGGCGCGCGAAATCTTTGCCCAGCGCGACAGCCTGAGCGCGCTCGTTCTCGTGGTGCGGGAAACACAAATCCATGCCGCCGCAGTGCAAGTCGAAACCCTCGCCGAGTAACGCCAGGCTCATCACGACGCACTCGCTGTGCCAACCCGGTCGACCCGCGCCCCACGGCGATGGCCACGATGGCTCGTCTGGTTTAGAAAATTTCCACAGCGCGAAGTCGGCAGAATTACGTTTCTCGGCGGCGCCCAACACCTCGCGGTCGCCGCCACCGCTCAACATCTCGTCGAGTTGTTGATGTGCGAGCAGCCCGTAATCGGGAACCGTAGTCACATCCATATACACGCCGTCGTTCGTTTGGTAAGCGACATCGCCAGCCACCAAAGTTTCGATCATCGCCACCATCTGTTCGACATACTCGGTGGCGCGCGGAACATCGGTTGGGCGCAACACATCAAGTTTGCCCATCGCCTCGAACCACACGTTTTCGCACTTGTCCGTGATCTCTGACCACGGGCGGTTCTCGCGGTTGGCGCGGTCGATGATCTTGTCGTCGATATCTGTGATATTCGAGACAAGGCGAACCGCTATGCCCGACCATTCGAGATAGCGGCGCAAGATGTCATAGACCAAGGTGGCCCGGCCGTGACCCAAGTGCGGCGGCCCATACACCGTTGGACCGCACAAATAGATGCCGATTCGCCCAGGTTGGCGCAACTGCAACTCTCGAACCTCCCGCGTCGCGGTGTCGTAGAGATTCAGCACGCCATAAGCCTAGAGGCGAGCGTGGATGTCAAGCCCAACCAGTTGGCAATACAGTTACACGGCAATGAATGACTCGGCCAAACAGACTTCGGGAGTGCCCGACTCGCCGACGCTCGACAAGATCGAGGCGCGCTGGATCGAAACTTGGGAGCGAACGGGCATCACCAAGTTCGACCGCACCGCAAGTCGTGAAAATGTGTTCTCGATCGACACGCCGCCGCCCACTGTCAGCGGCTCGCTGCACATGGGGCACGTCTTCAGTTACACCCACACCGACGCGCTCGCCCGCTTTTGGCGAATGCGCGGCAAGGCGGTGTTCTATCCAATCGGATGGGATGACAACGGCCTGCCAACCGAGCGTCGGGTCCAAAACTATTTCGGCGTGGCCTGCGACCCGAGCGTGGCCTTCGATAAGAACTTCAAGCCACCGTTTCGAGGCGACGTTCCTAAGGGCCACCGCGCCGTGGCGATCTCGCGCCCCAACTTCATCGCCCTATGCGAAGAACTGACACATCAAGACGAGAAGGTGTTCGAAGACCTGTTTCGCCGCCTGGGACTATCGGTCGACTGGTCGCTGTTGTACACGACGATAAGCGATCACGCCCGGCGCACCAGCCAGCACGCGTTCTTGCGCAATTTGTCGCGCGACGAGGCCTACGCCCAAGAGGCGCCAACTTTATGGGATGTCGATTTCGGTACGGCTGTCGCGCAAGCAGAACTCGAAGACCGCGAGCGTCCAGGTGCGTACCACGCGATCGCGTTTAAGCACGGCAACGGCGAAATCATTATCGACACCACTCGCCCAGAGTTGATCGGTGCGTGCGTGGCCTTGGTCGCACACCCCGACGACGCGCGATACTCCCATATGTTTGGCAAGACGGTACGTACGCCGCTGTTCGACATCGAAGTACCGGTGCGCAGTCATCCGCTCGCCCAGATCGAAAAAGGCACGGGCATCGCCATGGTATGCACGTTCGGCGACCTCACCGACGTGATCTGGTGGCGCGAACTGAACCTGCCGACCCGCGCGATAATCGGCCGCGACGGACGTATCGTTGCAGACGCGCCAGAGGTGATGACATCAGCAAGCGCCATCGACGCGCATGGCCAACTCGCCGGCAAAACCGTCAAGCAGGCGCAGGTTGCCATTGTCGAGATGTTGCGTGCCAGCGGCGACCTGCGCGGCGAACCCCGAGCGATCACACACCCGGTCAAGTTTTTTGAAAAGGGCGACCGCCCACTCGAAATTGTCACGAGCCGACAGTGGTACATCCGCAATGGTGGGCGCGACGAGGCGCTGCGCGAGCAATTGCTACAGCGCGGCTCACAACTGACGTGGCACCCAGACTTCATGAAGTATCGCTACGACAACTGGGTTCAAGGTTTGAACGGCGACTGGCTCGTGAGCCGCCAGCGCTACTTCGGCGTGCCGGTGCCGCTGTGGTACAAAGTTGACGCGTCTGGACAGCCAGATTTTTCTACGCCACTCGTGCCGACCGACGGCCAGTTGCCCGTTGATCCAAGTTCTGATGTGCCGAGTGGGTACAACGAATCACAACGCGGCGTCGCCGGTGGCTTCATCGGCGACCCTGACGTGATGGACACTTGGGCAACTTCGTCGCTGACACCGCAACTCGCAGGCCGCTGGCTCGACAACAATGCGATGTTTAAGAACGTATTCCCGATGGATATGCGGCCGCAGGGCCACGACATCATTCGCACCTGGCTGTTCTCGACGATGGTGCGCTCGCATCTCGAGTTTGGTGTCGCACCATGGCGCAACGCCACACTCTCGGGCTGGATTCTCGACCCCGATCGCAAGAAAATGTCGAAGTCGAAGGGCAACGTTGTCACGCCGATCGAATTGTTCGACGAATACGGCAGCGACGCCGTACGTTACTGGGCCGTGAGCGCCCGACCTGGCGTAGATACGGCCTTCAGCGAAGACCAGATGAAGGTTGGCCGCAAGTTGGCGACCAAGTTGCTGAACGTAACCAAGTTCGTGCTCGGGTTCGACGCCGTCCCCGAAACAACACCTATTACACAACCTCTCGATATCGCGATGTTGCAAAGACTCGCCCAAGTTGTTCAAGAATCAACAGATGCGCTCGTTGGGTTCGACTACGCACGGGCACTCGAACGCACCGAAGCATGCTTCTGGTGGTTCTGCGATGACTACGTCGAACTAGTCAAGACGCGCGCGTACGAAAAAACCGAACACACGGCTTCTGCTATTGCTGCACTGCGTCGCGCGTTGGCCGCGTTGCAGCAACTGTTGGCGCCGCTGATGCCGTTCGTTACCGAAGAGGTCTGGCATTGGTGGCAAAACGATTCGATCCATACGAGTTCGTGGCCAACTACTGCCGGCATCACGGCGAACGTTGCCATACGCGACGACAGCGAAGACCTGCTGAACACGGTTTGCGAGGTCTTGTCGCAGATTCGCCGCGCCAAGACCGAAGCCAAGACTTCGCAACGAACCGCAGTTACCGATCTGTCAATCTCGGCCACCGCGGCGCAATTGCAACTCATTGATATCTCCATGCAAGACCTGCGCAACAGCGGCGTGTTAAGCAACGTGACCACTACCGTGCACGACCAAGACGCGATTTCTGTCAAAGTTCAACTCGCATTACCTTGAGAAACAACATGACGAAACAGCCAAGCCCAATCCAGCGACCTCTAACGCACAAGCTCGTGCTGATTTTCAACATCGCTGTCGCCGCAACGCTCTTGATTGCGGGCGTCGGTCTGTTGTGGGCCGGTCAGCGCCTCGATGGGCGCCAGGTTGTCTCGATCAACGGCTCGTCTGCCGGCGCGCCAGCGCCAGAAGCGATAGTCGCACCGTCCGACGAATGGAACCTCACCCCTGGCGATCTGGAGGCCAAGAACTTCTTGCTCACTGGCTCAGACAGCGGCAGTTGCGTCGATCCGAACTCGCCATTTGCGGGCGCGTTCGGTGACCGCACGAGTTTCGGCGAGCGCAGCGACACGATCATGGTCATCCGTGTCAACCCAAAAAATAATCAGGCCGCGTTCTTGTCGTTTCCACGCGACCTGTGGGTCAAGATTGCCCATTCGACCAGAACCAACCGCATCAATACCGCTTTTGACCGCAAGAACCCGAACCAGTTGATCGACACGATCTACCAAAACTTCGGCGTCAAGACTGACCACTACGTGAACGTCGACTTCTGCGCGTTCAAACAAATCGTTGACGCGGTCGGCGGCGTGAGTGTGCCGTTCTTGTACGAAACCCGCGACAAGAAGACCGGCCTACACATACCGGCGCCTGGCTGCTTCAAGTTCTCCGGCGATCACGCCCTCGCGTATGTGCGCTCGCGATCTGGCTACATGTATCTAGACCCCGCGACGGGCAAATGGAGGGCTGATGCCAGTAGCGACCTCGGCCGCATCGGTCGGCAGCAAGATTTCATTCGCCGCTCAATGCAGCGCGCGCTCGACAAAGGTTCGGGCAGTCCGAGGGTCGCCAACGACTTGCTCGGTGCCGCGCTCAAGAACGTAATTACCGACGACAACTTGACGCCGATCACGATGCTGCAACTGGCACAGTCGATGCGCAGCCTCGACACATCAGCGATCGCCACCTACACGATCGAGGCCAGCGGGCAAATGATCGGAGACCAGTCGGTGCTCGTACCGACAATTAAGAATGAACAGATGCGTCAGATCTTGGCGATATTTCAGGGCCTGGCCAGCATCGGCTCGCCCGGCATCGGTTCGCCAAGCACGACGGCTGCGGGCGACCCGGTCACTGGCGACACGGGCGCCCTCGGCGCAGTTCAGGCGATCAAGTTTGTGAACGCCGCCGCACCGACGACGACACCGTCTACGGCTACGACGATCCCGCAGATTGAGGCGCCGGTCCAAAACTCGATCGGCGTCATTCCGCCAAGCGATCCGACCTGCCACTAGTAAATAGTCGCGCCTAACTGGCAACTAGTCAAGCAACCGCGCAAAAGCATCGGGGATGTCGCTCGGGCCGAGCACAGTCGTCACTCGCGCGCCAACGCTGACGCCGAGTATCTGGGCGTCGACGTCGTCGCCGTCAGGCGCGATGATAACGAGTTCGTCAAGGGCGCCAGCCGCAGCGATCGCGTCGCCCACAACGGTCGCTCGGCAATCCGACAACAGCACCGTTATCTTGCGCGCGGCACGCGAGCGCTGCAGCTGCTGTTGCGCGACCAATAAGGCATCACTTAGGTTGGTGGTGCCGAAGCCGCGCAGCGCCAACACCATGTTCACAACATCGTGCGGGTCTTTCGCTGCGTCTTGGGATTTGGCGACCACGACGTCGGTGCCAAACACGACGACGCTGTAGTCACTCGGGTTGCGCGACGCCACGGCCGCGGCAGCAACCGCCGAGTTGGCCAGCGGCCCGCCGCCCATCGAACCGCTGCGGTCGAGCACCAAGCAGATTGCTGTTTTTGGTTTCGTCCAGCCGCGAACCTTGAGATCGCTAGATGTTGCAGCGCGATGTCGTAACTCGCTAATCGCGTCGAGGCTGGCGTCGATGTCGATGTCGCCGGCGTCTGGTTGATAATTCTGCAGCGTCATCTTGCCCACGCCACGACTGTGCTGCTTGCCGCTCCTGGCAATGTCGATCATCAAGCGCCCGGCGATGCGCCGCGCGAGTTCGCGCAACTTCGGGTCTGTCGCCGCGGTCAGGTCGGCGAGCATCGCCAGCGCTTCGTCTAACGAGTTGGCCATCGCCTCGTCAAGCGCCGCCTCGTCCAACTCTCCGACATCGGGAGAGATCTGTTCGAAGTTTTTATGTTTTGCAAGTTCGCGGCGCGACAGCGTGCGCTTGCCGGCCTCGGCAACCGCCTCGTCGGCTTGTTGACCCTCTTTGGTTAGCGGAAGTTGGTGGCCCCGGTCGGGGCGCCAACTTTTCCCGCCGAGTCTCCGTCTCGGGAGTGTCCGAACACGTCGCCCCAGATTTCGGTAATCACATCTTCCGTCGTTCGCACGCAACCCTCGCGTAGGCGCACCCTGCCCGTTAACGCCACGAGCGCGGCGTCGAGCCCGACCCGCGGATCATCGATCGCAGCGTCGCGTAGTACCGCCAGGCTCGAAGTTACGAGCGCGGCGTCGATTGCGCCACGCACCGACGAACCATAACGGAGATCAACATGCGACCGGGTGCGGCGCACGACCTCAACGATGTTGCCTATCAACTTGGAGTCAAGTGTTGTTGACGATGTCGCCATGTGGCGGGCGACGATCTGTGACTCTTCATCGGCCGATTGATACGACAGCGAGACGCGACAGACGCGGTCGTATACGGCGCTCGAGATTCGCGCCGTGCCGACTGCATCAAACGGATTCATCGCCGCCACCAACCTGAAACCATCTGTAGCAATAATTTTTCCGAGCCGCGGCACGTTTATCTCGCCCTCGCTCATCACAGTGATCAAAACATTCAGTGTCTCTTCGGGAATGCGGTTGATTTCTTCGACATACAACAGCGACCCGTCGCGCAACGCGGTGACGAGCGGACCATCGACGAAAACATCTGGCGAGTAGCCGTCGTTGAGTACGCGGGCCGGATCGAAATGCCCCACCAGGCGCGCCGGCGTGAGCTCGGCGTTGCCCTCGACGAACTCAAAACCGAGACCGAGGCCTTCGGCGACAGCACGCAGCAGTGTCGATTTACCCGTGCCCGGCGGGCCCTCGAGCATCATGTGGCGGCCAGCGGCGAGAGCGGCAACGACGAGTTCGACCTCGCGAACGCGACCAACTACGTGACTACCCAGTTTTTCTAACAGTTGCTGCGAAGTTTGAATCGCCAAACTCTTAGGCAAATTTAATAACGCCACGGATGTTTTCTCCGGCGCGCATCGCCCGGTAGCCCTCGTTGACTTCTTCGAGCGCGTACTCGCGGGTGACGAGACCATCCAGGTCAAGTTGACCCTCACGGTAGAGCCCGATCAACTTTGGAATGTCGGAGCGTGGGTTGCCCGAGCCGAACAACGAACCGACGAGTTGCTTTTGCATCAGCGTAAGGTCGAGCAGGCTGATCGATGCGCCGAACTCTAAAGCGGGGTGAATGTTGGTGACGACGACCCGACCGCCCTTTGCGGCAAGCGCCATCGCTTCATGAATTACTGCGCCGCTGCCGACGCCCATTGTCATGATCACCTTGTTGGCCAGCGTGCCCGCTGTCAAGCCCTGTAGCTGCGGCAGCGCCTCGGCCATTGAACTGGCTGTGTGGGTGGCGCCAAACTCCATCGCCTTCTCGCGCTTGAACTCGACGGGGTCGATCGCCAGAATCTTCGACGCACCGGCCAGGCGCGCGCCCTGAACCGCGTTGGCACCGATGCCACCGATGCCGACTACAACAACCGTGTCGCCAGGACGAACTTCGGCTGCGTACACACTGCTGCCCCAACCAGTGACAACGCCGCAGCCGAGCAAGCAAGCGCGGTCGAGCGGCACGTCTTTGTCGATCTTGATACAACTGGCCTCGTTGACGACAGTGTGTTCGGCAAAAGTGCCGAGCAAACACATCGTTCCCAGGTCTTTGCCCTTGGCATGGTGGCGCGAAGTTTGGTCTGAGATTTGCTTGCCAGTGCCCAAGTAGGCACCGAGATCGCAGAGGTTCGAGTGACCGGTGCTGCAACTGACACAGCGTCCGCACGACGGAATGAAACCGAACACGACATGATCTCCAGGTTGCAACCAACTGACGCCAGGGCCGACTTGTTGTACGACACCCGCGCCCTCGTGGCCTCCGATAATCGGCAACTCAAACGGCAAGTCGCCGGTCACGAGATGCTCGTCGCTGTGGCACATGCCAGAAGCGGCGAGCTTGACTAAAACTTCTCCAGTCTTCGGGGCGTCGAGTTCGATCTCTTCAACGCTCCACGGTGCGTTTACTTCCCACAAGATTGCCGCTTTGGTCTTCACAGAGTTCCCCATTCGTTAGGCGTGTTTTGCGCTACACCATATTTACTACTTCTTGGGCCGATTCCACCAGCCGACGCTATTTTTCTTTGGAGTACTGAGTACTGTGGGGGCGATGGAACCCGTAGAAACAGCCCCCGCGAATCAAAAGTTCGCCGCAGTCGCCGAAACCGAGGCGACCCCAACAAGAACCAACGCGCCAATCGTGATCGAAGAGCTCCTCATTGAAGAGATCTCGATCGACGGCATGTGCGGCGTCTACTAAGAGGCAACGCCATGCCAGTCACACTCGACTCGGCGTGCGAGTTGCACCCGCAAGTCGCCCTGCGTCCCGAACCTTTCGGCGCGCTCGCCTACCACTACGGCAACCGCAAACTGATTTTTTTGAAACACCCAGATGTGGTCGCGGTGGTGCGTGACCTGGCTCAACACGCCACGCTCGCCGACGCGTTGATAGCCAGCGGAGTACATCAAGATCGCTGGCCGAGTTTTGTCACCGCAATTAGCGCTCTGCAATCGTCCGAGGTAGTTCGTGTCCGCTGACGCACTCGTCTCGCAACTCAAGCAAGGCCTTGATGCGCCGATCTGCCTGACATGGGAGATTACCTATGCGTGCAACTTGCAATGCGTGCACTGTTTATCGAGCAGCGGGGTGCGCGACCCGCGCGAACTGAGCACCGCGCAGGCCAAGGCCGTGCTCGACGAACTGCGCGACCTGCAGGTTTTCTACATCAACATCGGAGGCGGCGAACCGATGATCCGCAAAGACTTCTTCGAGATTCTCGAACACGCCGAGCACAACAACATTGGCGTCAAGTTCTCGACCAACGGCACTTATATCGATGCCGAAAATGCAAAACGGCTGGCAGAAATGAACTACCTCGACGTGCAGATCAGTATCGACGGCACCGATGCTGCCACCAACGACGCCGTGCGCGGCGCGGGTTCGTTTGCGGTTGCACTGCGGGCGATGAACCACTTGCGCGACGCAAACTTTGGGCCTTTCAAGATCTCGGTAGTCGTGACGCGCCACAACGTTGACCAGTTAGACCAGTTCAAGGCACTCGCCGACTCGTACGGCGCGCAATTGCGAATCACAAGACTGCGGCCTTCTGGGCGCGGCGTCGACAGTTGGAACGAATTGCACCCGACGCAAGCACAGCAGCGACAGATTTACAATTGGTTGCTCGCGCACGGCGACAACGTGCTCACGGGTGATTCTTTCTTTCACCTCAATGCACTCGGCGAGTCGCTCCCGGGTTTGAACATGTGCGGCGCGGGGCGGGTGGTTTGCCTCATCGACCCAATCGGCGACGTCTACGCCTGCCCATTCGTGATCCATGATCAATTCAAAGCGGGTTCGATATTCGACGAAGGTGGCTTTACCAGCGTGTGGCGCGACAGCAAGTTGTTCTTGTCGCTGCGCGAACCAGAATCTGCAGGCGCCTGCACATCTTGCGGCAACTACGACTCGTGCCAGGGCGGCTGCATGGCGGCCAAGTTTTTCACGGGCCTGCCACTCGATGGGCCAGACCCAGAGTGCGTACTTGGCCACGGCGAGGCGCTTCTGCAGTCGACGAGAATCTCTCTGATCCCTAAGCCGGCAATGGATCACTCCCGAAGTGTCAGGCTCAACGCACCGACTTCCGTCAGCGTTCGCTGAACACGCAACCGATTTTCTGATAAGAATATTGCCGCAATGATCGCCGTCGAGATGAACCCCGCAGTGGTCGTCGGGGCGATTTTGTTTTCTTATTTTCTCGGCACATTTCCAAGCGCGATAATGGTCGCCAAGCGGGGTGGCATCGACGTAACCGCCGCCGGTTCTAGAAATCCCGGCACATCCAACGTCGTTCGCTTGCTGGGATGGAAATACGGCGCGGTCGTTTTCGCCCTCGACATGGGCAAAGGCGCATTGGCGGCGGCGATTGGCGGCGCGATTGCCAGGCAACAAGTTTCTGTAATGGCGTATGTATGTCTCGCTGCCGCTGTTATCGGCCACACCTTCCCCGTCACACGCAAGTTCAAGGGCGGCAAGGGCGTTGCTACTGGCGGTGGCGCGATGTTCGTTGTGCACCCGCTGATCAGCCTGGTGTTGTTCTTGTCGTGGTTCGCAATTCGCAAAATCGGCAAGGCTTCGTCGGTGGGTTCGCTGACCATAACTATTGCCCTGCCGATCGCGGTCGCGCTCGGTGGCGGACAACCGTGGGAGATCGCCGCCCTGTCGGTTTTGGCGTTATTAATAGTCATCCGTCATCTCGGCAACATTCAGCGCCTGCGCACCAAGCAAGAGCCGACCGTATAGCCGTATCGATTCTGCTAACTAACAACTATCGTTTCTAGCTATGGCGTACGTCAATGACCTGTTCGATTGGCTCAAAGACTTCTCGTCGTCGCCGTGGTTCTATGCGATCCTGTTCGTGGTCGCAATGTTTGACTCTGTGCTGCCGATTGTTCCCAGCGAGTCGATTGTCATTATCGCCGGGGTCAGCGCGGGCAGTGGGTCGCTCTCGATCGCCCTCGTGATTTTGTGCGCCGGCGCCGGTGCGTTCGTCGGCGACAACATCTCGTTCTTAATCGGCACGCGCGCCAGCGACTTCATCACCCGCCGTTACTCGCGCACAGCAAGGGGCAAGCGGCGACTGCAGCAGGCGATCCACCAGATTCACGACCGCGGCGGTTTGTTGTTGATCACGGCCAGATTTATCCCCGGTGGGCGAACACTGGTCACACTGTCTTGCGGCGTGACCAAGCAGTCGCGACGCTGGTTCATGCGCTGGGCGGCCATCGCCGCCACAATCTGGGCCAACTATGCAGCCCTGCTCGGTTTTATCGGCGGCAAAACTTTTTCTGACAGCCACACCCTGGCTTTCTTGGTTGCGTTTGGTGCCGCGATCGGCGTCACTGTCGTGATCGAGCTGGTTCGCTTTGTTCTCAAACTCAGGCGCAGCGCGAACGGCGCGAACACTTTAGGCAAATAATGGGCGCGGCAATTGCCAGTAGCGAGACGAGACTCTCGGCGCTAACTACCAAAGACGTCAGCGCCGCAGCGAGGCAGATCGTCGCCATCGCAGTTGGCTCGTGCGAGCAACACGGTAAGCACCTACCGCTCGACACCGATACCCGCATCGCCGAGGCTTTGTGCGCCTCACTGGCCAGCACGTGTGAAGACATTCTCGTCGGGCCGACGATCACGATCACAGCAAGCGGCGAACACCAAGGTTTCGCCGGCACGCTCTCGATCGGCACCGCGGCGCTAACCACCGTGCTAGTCGAAATCGTGCGATCGGCGCAATGGGCGCGAGGGGTCATCTTCGTCAATGGCCACGGCGGCAATGCCCAAGCAGTAACGGACGCTCTGAAGTTGCTGAAGCGCGAGGGTCGCAGGGCAAGCGCGTGGTGGCCCCAAATCGAAAACGGCGACGCCCACGCCGGATTCACAGAGACGTCGTTGATGCTGGCGATCTGCCCACAAGCGGTGCGACTTGATCTTGCCGAAGTCGGCGAGACTAGGCCGCTTGCCGAGATCGCCACAGAACTGCGCCGGGGTGGCGTCGCGGCGGTTAGCGACAACGGCGTGCTCGGCGACCCGCGCAACGCCACCGCCCAACACGGCAGAGAACTGCTAGAGATTCTCGCCGAGCAACTTCACACTCACGTCGCCAGCGAAACGTCTGCATGGATTTAGTGACCCACCAGCACCGCTTCGTGGTCGACCCCTCGTGGCGCCGGCCCAATGACGGCAGCGTGATTTTTGCTGGTTCGCCGATCAAGATGTTTCGCCTCGGCGCGGGCGGTAAGAATATTGCGGCTCTAATCGAGGCGGGCCAAGCATTGCCAGACGGGCACCAGGCACTGACAAATCGCCTGCTCGATTCGGGCGCCATTCACCCGCTCGTCACGTTCAGCGAGACCGGCCCGTACACACTCAAAGACGTCACCGTCGTGATCCCCGCCTTCGTGCAGTCACAACAAGACGCGACAATGCTTGGCGATCTGATTCAACAGTGCGCTGGCGTCGGACGCATCATTGTTGTTGACGACGCCTCGAGGCACGCACCGACGGCCCCTAGCCACGTGCTCGTAATCACCCTGGCAACAAACTCAGGGCCAGGCGCGGCGCGCAACACTGGGCTCGGCCATGTCGCCACGCCGCTCGTCGCCTTCGTCGATCTTGATGTGGCGCTGAGCGCCACAACGCTGACAGAGTTATTGCCGCTGTTCGTCGACACGAAGTTGGGCGTGGCGGCGCCGCGAATCAGATGCGACGATTCTGGCGTCAAAACGAATCCCGGCACAATCGCTGATTACATTGCGGAATACGAGAGCACGCGCTCGCCGCTCGACCTCGGTGATGTCGCCGCGCGAATCGCGCCCGGCACCCGCGTCAGTTACGTCCCGACCGCCGTGTGGCTGTGCCGCACCGAGGCGATTCGCGGCGTCAGTGGTTTCGATGTCGAGATGCGAGTTGGCGAAGATGTCGACGCATTATGGCGCGTGATCGCCGCAGGTTGGCATTGTCGCTACGCGCCCAACGCACTTGCGACTCACGCACCGCGACCGACGCTGCAAGATTTCGTGCAACAACGGCGAATGTACGGTCGCTCGGCTGCGGCGCTTGCTGCTCGTCACCAAGGCGCCGTCGCGCCAGTTCGCGTCAGTGGTTACAGCGCTGGTGCATGGCTGTTGGTCGCGTGCGGCCTGCCGTTTCTTGGCTTACTCGTCGGCGCCTACACCGTCGTCGCGCTAAGCCGAAAACTGCGCGTGGTGCCTAACGCCATGCAAGAGTCGCTCCGCCTAGCTGGTCTTGGCAACCTACACGCCGGACGAATTTTAGCCAGCGCGATCACGCGCACCTGGTGGCCCATCGCACTTTTGCTGGCAATTTTCTCGCGCCGCGCGCGACGCGTTGTGCTTGTTTGCGCACTCGCGCCAGCGATGCACGAATGGTGGTCGCAGCGACCGGCAATTGATCCGCTGCGCTACCTAGCGCTGCGACTGATCGACGATGTTAGTTATGGCCTCGGAGTATGGGAAGGCGCTATTGCTGCACGCAGCGCAGAGGCGCTTATGCCCGACCTGTCGTCGTGGCCAAAACGCGATTCGTAAAGGTATTGCACTCTTCACAAACTTCTTGCGGGATTACGCCGATCTTCATCAGCCAGCCGAACGCGATGCAGCCGAGGCAAATTGCAAAAGCCGACTCTAAGAAAGCGGCGATGACGAGACCGACGATCACGAGCTGCGCCGCGCCAGTCGCGCCATTAACGAACAACACGGAAGCGGTGATCGTAAACGCGGCTCCAACACCTTGAGCGAAACGCTTCGGCGGTCCAGGAACGAGGCGGTGCGTTGTATTGATGCGCGGCGTAATCACTTGCGTCGCGATTCGAGCGAGCGGGCTTAAAGTTGGGCCAGACAAAACGCGGGCGACGAAACCGTAGGTCAGAAACGCGAGTATCCAGCCGTTACCGGTGAGGGCGAATGCCGTGCCCATGAGCACCGCGCCGCCGGCCACCAGCCGCGCCGAGGTCTCGTTGACGGGGTTCGGAAAACTAAACAATTTACGCATGCCCATCAGGCTATTCGCTGATTGTTGACATAACAAGTCGGGATTCAAAACAGACCCCCAGCAGGGGCGATACCGTTAAGGCGCATGACTCTGCGGCTCACGGTGTCGACCGAACTCTGGCGCAATCACCTCGCCACCACTGCCTTGGCTTATGGCGAGATGGTGCCAGTCGTCAAGGGCAATGGTTACGGTTTTGGTCGGGCCGCGCTGATGCCCGAAGCCGCCAAAATTTCGCGCACAGTTGCGGTGGGCTCGGTGTTCGAGGTTGCCGACGCGCCAGCGGCGAGCACCACGATTGTGCTCACGCCCGTTGGCATCGACCTGCCACAACCGCTGCCCAAGCAAACAATTCTCACCGTCGGTTCGCTGCATCATGTCGCCACACTGCGCTCTGGTGGGTGGGTTGGACCAGTGATTATCAAACTGCAATCACGGATGTTACGTTACGGCGCAACGAGCGCCGAGTTGCCAGATCTGCTCGCCGCTGTCCGCGACGCCGGCTGCACCCAAGTTGGCTGGTCGGTGCACCCGCCGCTCGACGGCGCACCCGCGCAACACCGCGACGACATTTCGCAGTGGCTGGCGCAAATTGATGCGAGTTTCCCGATTTATGTCAGTCATCTAGACGCAGAGTCGGTGCAGCAACTGCGCTCAGACTTCAAGCAGCATCGCATCGTTGCCCGGGTCGGCACGGCTCTGTGGCTCGGCGACAAGTCGACGATGCAACTGCACACCGACGTCTTAGATACGCGCGTGGTTAAGGCGGGCGCGACAGCTGGTTATCGCAATACAAAAATCTCGACAGACGGCACGATTGTGTTGGTCGGTGCTGGCAGTGCACACGGCGTACATACGGTCGGCGATGACCTCAGCCCATTTCACTTTCAGCGCCAGCGGTTGCGGTTGCTCGAGCCTTCGCACATGCACACCAGCATGCTATTTATGCCAGCAGGCGAAACATGCGCGCAACCTGGCGACCTCGTCGACGTGCAGCAACCGCTTACCCGAGTTGTCGCCGACACCATCTACTGGACGTGAGCGAGGCCAGTACCGTTAGCGCCGCAACTTCGCGCGATAACACGCTCGATGTGGCTCGCGCGGTGGCGATGATCGGCGTCGTCGTTCTCAACTATCACGCGTATCTCAATATTTCAGAAGCATGGACACCGCTGGCGCCTTCTATCTGGCAGCGCCTCTTCAACCCCGGCACCGGTCTGCTGACAACAAGATTCGCGGCTTTGTTCGTGTTGGTCGCCGGCATCGGGGTTTCGCTGATGACGCGCTCAAGCAGAGAGACCAACAATAAACTGCTGCTGCGCGCAGATCGCCTGCGCCTTGCGCGCCGTGGGGCGTTGCTCTTGCTCGTCGGGTACTTTTTCGAGAAGGTTTGGCCGGGCACGATCTTGTTCTATTACGGGGCTTATTTCATTGTCGCAGCAAGCATCTTTGCCGCCCCAACACGGCGCGTGCTCGGCGTCGGCGTTGCCGCGGCTGTCGCGGCGGCAACAATCGCCTGGTGGCGCACCGACCAAATGTTTGATCTCAACTTCACTTCGTGGTTGGCCCCGCCAAAAATTGATTCGCCTCGCAACTTACTAATTCGTTTGTTTGTCTCATACACGCACCCACTATTTCCGTGGCTGTTGTTCTTAGCGGTCGGCATCGTCTTGGGTAGACACATGCAACAGTTCGCCAAGTTTCGCGCTCGACTGATGCTGTGGTCGGCGCTGATCGTCGCTTCGACATACATCGCCAGTCATTTGCTGAGCCCTTCGCCTGCCTTGGGCCCGCACGACAGGACGATCGCCAAGTTGCTCTCGACTGACCCGCTCGACCGCGGCCTGGCGTATTCGGTTGGCACTTTGGCGACCGCGCTGTTCGCATTTGGCGCACTGTCGCTGCTCGTCAGCGCAGTTGGCAACTCAGCGCCAATGCAACTGCTCTCTCGTGCTGGACAAATGTCGCTAACTATTTACATCGCCCACATATTCTTTTTTAACATCGTCGTCCATAAGTTGCATTGGGTCGGCGCAACCGGCCTCGACTCCGCGATCGTGCTGGCGCTCGTGTTCTACGCGGCGGCGATCCCCCTCAGCGCCACCTGGCGCAAGTACGCAGGCCGCGGGCCGGCCGAGCGTTTGTATCGCCTGTTTGGCGGCTAACGATGCGCAGCGATTTAGACAACATCGTCAGCGACGAGATGCAAAAGCATTATTGGGCAGATCTGCAAAGGTTTGTTCAAGACGAACGCGCGATAGCGTCCGTGTACCCCGACGATGCCGATGTTCTCAATTCTCTAAACATCACTCCCCTGACGCAGACTCGTGTCGTAATTCTCGGGCAAGATCCGTATCACGGGCCTGGGCAGGCACACGGACTGGCGTTCTCTGTGCGTCGCGGAGTAAAGATCCCGCCATCTCTGGCCAATATTTTTAAAGAACTCACCGATGACATCGGTATCGAAACACCGACTCACGGTTGCCTCGAACATTGGGCGCAGCAGGGCGTGCTGCTGCTGAACAGTACGTTGACAGTGCAGGCAGGCCGCGCCGGATCGCACTCGGGGCACGGCTGGGAAACGTTCACCGACACGATCATCGCCGCACTCGGCGATTCGCAACGCCCGATCGTGTTTGTGTTGTGGGGCAATTCGGCGCGCCAAAAGCGCAACCTCATCAAGGGGCGCCAGCACACGGTCATCGAATCTGCTCACCCCTCGCCACTATCGGCATACCGCGGCTTTTTCGGTTCGCGCCCGTTCTCGGCTATCAACAGAGCCCTGATCGCGTCGGGCTCTGACGCCATCGACTGGCGTATCAATTGATGGCGGCCCGCGATCTGACGACCGACACTATCGGTCAACCGCGCTTCATACCCTGACCGAGCGAATACTTGTGTTCACGCGAAAAATCCTGAGTAAAGACAAACACCAACTTGGTCAACGAATACATATCGGCGAACACCGGCAAATCGTCGTACAACACCACAGACACCTACCCCAAAAAGACTGACTTTATGAAAATAAATTTTTTGTCGCCCTACGGGCGACTTGAAAGTGATAAATAGATGAAGTGATTAAGTGGTGG
>Ga0209702_10002467_pt1 | contig 32217 bp, 35 predicted proteins | sample FRY01_FD_187210 | JGI IMG/M metagenome (GOLD analysis project Ga0209702, IMG submission 187210) | Freshwater microbial communities from Lake Fryxell liftoff mats and glacier meltwater in Antarctica - FRY-01 (SPAdes) (version 2) | ecosystem: Environmental > Aquatic > Freshwater > Ice > Glacier...
GCAAATCCTGATTTGCAACCCGAAGAAAATAGTACTCTAGAAGGTGGATTAGAATACTCAAATTCAAATTTAAGAGTAAGTGCATTGTATTTTAATCGAGATGAAAACAACCCCATAATTTTTGATGGTGCTAACGGATATCAAAATAGTGAAGGATTTATTGACGCGCAGGGTTTAGAACTTGAGTTAGATTGGAATTTTAGTGAAGCTATTCGGTGGACGGCGAACTATACTTTTATAGAACGTAAAGGCGATAATGCCATTCGAATCCCTAAGCATAAAGCCAATACTTCTTTTGAAGTGGCATTGAGTAAAGCAACATTCGCTTCTTTAAATTATTCTTTTGTTGGGAAGCGTTTAGATACAGATTTCACGACATTTTCAGATGTTACCTTGAATGCTTTTTCACTAGTGAACCTCTATTTTAGCCATAGTTTATTAGATCAAAAACTGAAAGTATTTTTAAATATGGATAATTTATTGAATGAAGATTTTGTAGAAACTATAGGTTTTACCACACGCGGTAGAAATGTGAGAATAGGTTTTAATTTAACTTTGTAACAGCTTTTTTTACTGGGTATAAAAAAAGAGTCAGTGTTAAAACTGACTCTTTTTGTATTTATGATTGTAAAAATTTTAAAAATTAATATTTATTTCTTTGTCTAAATACATATTATCTTTCAAAGGTGTGAACATTTTAGAGCTGGTAAAAACATCAGTGGGTACTTCAACGGTAAAATCTCTTTTGCCTGAAACACCAGTAATTGCTTGTATTGCTCTTGCGAATAGCGGTTCATTTACGTTTCCTAAAATCCCGTAATTTATAGCATCTTCCGACAATATTATTTCAGGTGTAAAGCCTGCTGTATAATCAGAGAAACCAGCTGCATTTTCATTTCTGCCTACAAGCGGTTGTATGGCCCAGTTATTTTTAGAATTAATATTACCTTCTCTTGCTTCTGAATAGATAAATGGTGCTCCAGATCGGGCGGGATCATCTACCATGGTTATTGAAAATTCATTTTTACCTCTAGTTGTTGATCCTATGAGAACCACATTTAAATAAGGCCGTAAACCATTAATAACTAATTCGCTAGCTGAGGCACTACTTCTGCTAACCAAAACATAAACCCTAGTTAAATTTAAAGTATTTATTGCAGTACCATTTTGCAGGGTACTTGCGAAATAATCTTCAATATCTTCACGAGAAAATTGGCTTTGTAATTTATTATTCCAACGCTGTCTTAAAAATAACTCAGTAGTTTTTGTTCCGTAAATCATGCTAGATAACAAACGAGCAGAATTCACAGAGCCTCCAGGATTGTATCTGAAATCTAAAACTAAATCAGTTACACTTTCAGTTTTAAATTTTCCAAAGGCGTCATTTAAATTAGTGTCATATTTGCTTGTGAAACCATTATACATTAAATAGCCAATTTTTTTACCACTAACTTCAACCACTTTGGCAAGATGAACAGGATTTTCACTTAAACCCTCGCGTTTAGTTAAAGATACCTCTTTTCCATTTCGGGATATGGTGTTAGAGGTGATATTAGCCATATTTAGCGTGTAGCTATCATTAGTTCCAAATAACAATTGTTCATAATTTTCTATCGTTAGAGTTTGTCCGTTTACGCCATTAAAAACTTCACCTCTTGTAATATTTTTGGTTGAAGCATCTGAATTAGGGATAATATATCGAACAACACCAAAAAGACCCCTACTAGCAGAATTTACAAGTCCAAATTCCATTCCGCTACTTTTTGAAATACCTGCAAAATTATTTACTAACTCTTTGTAATTTTCCGAAAAAAAGCTGAACCGATCGTCTCCAAAGCGTAATTTAGTATTGAAAAAATCTCCTGGTTCTTCTACAGAAGCTAAAAAGGTTCTGTATTCATCGTTTGTTTTAAATTTTGTATCTGCTAGATTAGGAACATCCTGTTGCCAAAAATACCAGAAATTCATTGCTTTCCACATAAAGTCTTGAACTACAATATCTGCTAAAGGCTTTACCTCAGGTACAAAATCATCATCTTTATCACTACAAGAGACAACAAATAAAATTAATCCTAAATATAATAAGAGGGTCTTTTTCATAATTTCTTTTTTTTCTTTCAGTATATAAAATATGCCAAAGCAATCAATCAGCACAATATTTATATATCCGCTAAAACATTTAGTTTAGTTTTGAGCATCTAAAATAAGCACAATTGCATTAATAAAAAATTATTTGTAACAAAATTCGTTATATGTCGTCTTGAAAGTATAAACCGTTATATTTGGTTTTGCATCAACCGAAAGCTTAATGAAACAAATAGAATTTATAAACCTTGTAATGCCATTCAAAAATAAGCTGTTTCGTTTGGCAAAGCGTTTATTAATTTCTACGGAAGAAGCAGAAGATGCCACACAAGAAATTTTATTAAAGCTATGGTCAAAAAATAATAAAATAGAAAATTATAACAATGTAGAAGCTTTTGCCATGACCATGACCAAAAACTTTTGTTTAGACCGCTTAAAATCGAAGCAGGCTGGGAATTTAAAATTAGTACACAGCAATTATGCCGATGAAAATAGTTCCTTGCAAAACCATATTGAAGCTAAAGATAGTATTGATTGGGTAGAGAAAATAATGGAAGATTTACCAGAACAGCAAAAAATGGTATTACAATTGCGAGATGTAGAAGAGTATGATTATGATGAGATTGCAGCTATGCTCGATATGCAGCCCACCGCAATACGCGTAGCCTTATCAAGAGCAAGAAAAACAGTGAGAGAAAAATTATTAGAAAAACACAGTTATGGAATTAACTAAGATAGAACAATTATTAGAAAAATATTTTGAGGCAACCACCACTGTTACGGAGGAAAAAGCACTCAAAACTTATTTTTCTAAAAATGATGTTCCACCCCATTTAAAAGTCTACGAACCAATTTTCGCACAATTGATTAAGGCTAAAAATGAAACATTTACAAGGAGAGTACCTTTAAAATCAAAAAATAATCTTTTTAAATGGATGAGCGTTGCCGCTGCGATTGCCTTACTTTTTGGAATCTATTTTTTACAAACAAAAAATGAAACATTAGAAACAGAATATACTCAAGAAGAAATAGCCTCGGCACAAGAAGCCTTAAAATTATTAGCCTTTAATTTTGAAAAAGGCTCACAGCAAATCTCTCATTTGCAAGAATTCGAAAAGAACACAAACAAATTTTTAAAATAAATAAAAAAGAAATTATGAAAAAGTCCCTTTTATTAATCGCCCTAGTAGTACTTCCTGCTTTCGGTTTTAGTCAAGATATATTTGACAAATACGCAGAAAATAATGATGTTACTTATGTTGCTATGCAGCCTAAAATGTTTCAAATGCTGGCGAAAATGAGCATTAGCGGCGATGATCCAGAGTCTAAAGATTTTTTCTCTTTAGTAAATTCTATTACTAGTTTTAAGGTAATTACAACCGAAAGTGCAGTAATTTCAAAAGATTTAGATAGTTGGTTAGCCAAAAAGTTAAATGCTGCAACCTATCAAGAATTGATGAGAGTTCGTGATGGAAACTCTAATGTAAAATTTTATGTAAAGGAAGGTAAAGATGCCGACCACGTAAAAGAACTTCTCATGTTAGTTACGGGTTTAAAAGATCGCAAAGAATTACAAGACCTAGATATAAACGGTCAAAAAATAGAAACCGTTTTATTATCCTTAACAGGCGATATAGACTTAAAGAAAATAGCCATCTTAACAGAAAAAATGAATTTACCTGGTGGCAATCAATTGCGTAAAGCTTCAAAAAACAAGTAATTCATCATCATCAATCAAAAATTAGTAGTAATCAAAAAACAATCAGTCATGCAAAAATTTAGTTTATTTTTAATTGCAACCATTTTACCTCTTCTGAGTTTTTCACAATCTCTATTTGAGCAGTTTGAAAACATGGATAAAGTGTCTTCAGTGGTGGTAAATAAAAACATGATCAACTTACTTACATCATTCGGGATGAATGAAAGCGATCAATAAACTAAAGATTTTTTATAGCTTGCAAAGGGTATAAGCAGCCTAAAAGTTTTTATCACAGAAGATGAAGCGGCTTCTGCAAAAATATCCTCGGCGGTATCTAAATATTTAAAATCTTCAAAACTAGAAGAATTAATGCTTGTAAAGGATCAAGACGTAAATGTAAAATTTTACGTAATGGAAGGCAAAAAAGATAATCATTCTTCGACTACGCACAACACTAACGTAAAGGAATTATTAATGTTCGTCTCAGGCATTGAAAATGTGAAAGAAGCAAAAATTAATAATAGGCAAATAGAAACCGTTTTATTGACTTTAACGGGAGATATAGATTTAGATAAAATTAGTGCGCTAACCAGTAAAATGAATCTCCCAAAGCAACTGAATAATGCAAGCAAGAGTAAATAAAAACCTAAAATAATTTTAAAAACCTATTATATGAAAAAAATAATATATTCTTTGGCAGTCGTATTTAGTTTGTTTTTGGTGGGATGCTCATCAAACCAAACCCTAGAAGAATACTACGTAGATAACTCCGAAAATCCTAATTTTTTATCTTTGGATTTACCTGTAAGTTTATTGAATTTAGACAAAGCGGTCTTAGCTCCTGAGCAGAAAATGGCAGTAGCGTCTTTAAATAAATTGAATATAATCGCTTTTAAGAAAACAACAGAAAATGGAAGTGCTTATACCCTTGAAAAAGCAAATGTTAAGCAAGTTTTAAAAAATAGTGACTATGAAGAGCTGATGAAAGTTAATACTAGTTTCGGAAAAGCAACTATAAGTTTCTCTGGCGAAACAGAAGCTATTGATGAGTTAATTGTTTACGTGGATAATGATGAAAAAGGTTTTGCGTTAGTGCGAGTTCTTGGCGATAACATGAATACTGCTCACTTTTTGCAATTAATGGAAGCCATGAAAGGTTCAGATTTTAGTGGAGAACAATTTAAACAACTAGGTTCTTTTTTTGAATAAAATAAAAGATTTAATTTAATTTATCCTGTTTGGACTCATATCTAAACAGGATTTTTTTATAAACAGTCTTGCTTTAGTATGTAGCTAAATGCCCGTATAATTACTCGGCGTAATTTGCTTTAGTTCTGCTTTTATTGCGTCAGAAATGGCTAAGGTATCTATAAAGCCTGCAATGGACTGTTGGTTAATTTTTTCGTTGGTTCTGGTTAATCCTTTTAAAGCTTCGTAAGGGTTTGGATAGCCTTCGCGTCTTAAAATAGTCTGAATAGCTTCCGCAACTACCGCCCAATTATTTTCTAAATCTTGTTCAAATTTTTCTTTATTCAATAACAATTTGCTCAAACCTTTTAAGGTGGACTGATAGGCAATTATTGTATGCGCAAAGGGAACACCAATATTGCGCAATACAGTACTGTCTGTTAAATCTCTTTGCAACCTTGATACTGGTAATTTGGCTGATAAATGTTCAAAAAGTGCATTTGCGATACCTAAATTTCCTTCGGAGTTTTCAAAATCTATCGGGTTCACTTTATGTGGCATTGCGGAAGAACCTACCTCACCAGCTTTTATTTTTTGCTTAAAATAATCCATAGATACGTAAGTCCAAAAATCACGATCTAGATCCAAAATAATGGTATTAATTCTTTTTAAATTATCAAATAAAGCGGCCATGTGGTCATAATGCTCAATTTGTGTGGTGGGGAAAGAATGGTGTAAGCCTAATTTTTCTTGCACAAATTGTTGACCAAATAGCTGCCAATCAATAGTTGGATATGCTACTTTATGCGCATTGTAATTTCCGGTGGCACCGCCAAATTTTGCAGCACTAGGAATATCATTTAACAAATTGAATTGCTCTTTTAAACGTACCGTATAAACATTAATTTCTTTACCTAATCGGGTAGGGGAGGCTGGCTGTCCGTGCGTTCTTGCCAGCATGGGAATATTTTGCCATTCATCAACTAAGGCTTCTAAGCTTTTTAAAAGTTCAAAATATTGAGGTACGTACACCTCGTTCATAGCATCTTTTAAAGAAAGCGGAATAGCAGTATTATTAATATCTTGAGAGGTCAATCCAAAATGGATAAACTCTTTGTATTGTTGTAAGTTAAGGGCGTCAAACTTATTTTTTATAAAATATTCAACGGCTTTAACGTCGTGGTTGGTTGTTTTTTCAATCTCTTTAATGGCTCTGGCATCATCCGTAGAAAAATCTAAATATATTTTTTTGAGAGATTCAAATTTTGAGGTATCAAAACCAGAAAGTTGAGGCAATGGTATTTCGCAAAGGGCAATAAAATATTCTATTTCTACATGAACGCGATATTTTATCAAGGCCTCTTCTGAAAAATAATCGGCTAATTTTTCAACTTTATTTCTATAGCGACCGTCAATTGGGGATATCGCATTTAATTTATTTAAAGCCATTGTAATAGTTTGGTTAAATGAAGCTGCAAAGATAGCGATTCCTTATACAGCTATAAAAATACCCTGATCATTTATTCCTTTTTGTTTTCTGATTAAGGGGCGGAAGCGACGCTATTAATGCAGCCACTAAATCTGGCACCCCGTTGACTGCGGTTTTTGCTATGATAGTTAAGTTGTTGAAGTCGTTTTTTTGAACACTTGGTTTTGGGTCAATAAAATATATAGGTATATTGTGAATAATAAAATCAACCAAACTAGCAGCAGGATATACTTGCATTGATGTTCCGATAATGATCAAAACATCGGCCTCTTGGGTAATTTCAATCGCTTTTTCGAATAGCGGCACATGTTCCCCAAACCAAACAATATGGGGTCTTAACTGATGTCCGTTTTCACATATATCACCTAGTTTTACATCTTTTTCCCAAGATAATGCCCCATCATTTTTATGATTTACATATCCAGAACTTCTGACCTTTAAAAGCTCTCCGTGTAAGTGTATGATGTTTGAACTTGCAGCTCTTTCGTGCAAATCATCTATATTTTGTGTGATTATTGTCGTATCAAAATGCGTTTCTAATTTTGCGAGCGCATTGTGGGCAGCATTAGGCTCAACGCTTAAAAGTTGTCTGCGCCGTTCGTTATAAAAATTTAGCACCAAGGATGGGTTATCTTTAAATCCTTGTGGTGAGGCTACTTGCATTACATCATGGCCTTCCCATAAACCATCGGCATCCCTAAAGGTCTTTATGCCACTTTCAGCACTTATACCTGCTCCTGTTAAAACAACAATTTTTTTCATAGTCTTTTACATGGCTATAAAAATACAAAATTTGGAATTTTTATTATCTTCGAATAATGATTGATTTAAAACTTTTAGACTATTTGGAAGGTTTTATTACTCCTGAACGTAAACAGCGCTTTTTGCAAGTGCTGCAAGATCGCACCAATATCTTAACCGTTGCGATTGAAGATGTGTTTCAAACGCATAATACGAGTGCAGTAGTTCGCAGTTGTGATATTTTTGGTGTTCAAGAAGCTCACCTTATTGAACGTAGGTTTGGTAAAAGATTAGATGAAGATATCGCCATGGGATCACAAAAATGGGTAGATGTGCATAGGTATCAAAATACGGCGGATTGTATTGCTTCATTAAAAAGTAATGGCTATAAAATAATTGCCACTACACCCCATGGTAATGCTTGTTTGTTAGATGATTTTGTGATAGAAGGTAAAACGGCACTTTTTTTTGGAACCGAAAGAAGAGGGTTAAGTGATGAGGTTTTAGCCCAGGCAGATGGATTTTTAAAAATACCAATGGTCGGTTTTACCGAAAGTCTGAATATTTCGGTTTCGGCGGCCATTATTTTACAGGTCTTAACGACAAAAATGAAAAATAAAGCTATTCCTTGGCAATTTACTGAAGCCGAAAAACAAGAAAAATTATTAGATTGGACAAAAAAATCGGTACGAAGTATTGATGATGTTTTGGCGAGATACGCGCTACTAAATCAAATATAAAAAATGGAAGCTTCGGCTCTTGCAAAAAATCGTAGGGGTAAAATCGTAGTGCCGATCCCTTTTGACACATATATTTTTATATTTTCAAGATTGTACCAGCCTCTTAAATAACGACCGCTTCCGGTAGGTTTGTAAATTTCTAGTCCAAAAAAGGTGATCTGTCCACCATGGGTATGTCCTGAAAGTATTATTTTTATAGAAATTTTTATACTTTTATTTAAATCTCTTATGGTTTCAGAATATACTGGACAGTGATTCAAGACAATGGTTTCCAGAGTTTTATCGTTTATCGTTTTAGTAGCAGTAGTAAAATCAGGCGTTCCTTGCAAAAAATCATCAATTCCAATAATATTAATGGTTCTATTTTGTTTGGTAAAAATAACGTTTTCATTAACCAACAGATGACTGTTATATTGAGCAAAAGTTTTTTTTAAATCTTCTAAGGTTATTCATATATCATATTCTTTATTGCCTAAAATTATAATTTTTAAGATTTTAGGGACTATTAAATTTAATAGGGATTCAGGAATAGGGAGCGTATTTCTTCGTAAAATGATATCACTTATAAGGCGATAAAATCTGTCATTTCACTATTAATTCTTGCGGCGATAGTTTTACGGAAATACTTAATTTCTCTTAAGTGTAAATCTGATAATTGAATGATTTTTATTTTATCCTTATGGGCTTATAAGTCGTGTTAGTTCCGATCAACACAATATTTTTCAAACCAAAAGCTTTCACTATATTTCAATACTGATAAACCTAATCCACCTGAAAAAAGTCTTTTGATAAAAACTCATTTGTTTATTGCCATTGAAGTGATTTAATCTTTTTACATTCAATCGAAAATTAGACATTTTTGCTTCATTTGAATGCTTTTTTACTTGCATTGCATCGCTACAAAAAAAATAAAAAGATGAAATATGGAACAAAAAGAGCAATTTTTCGGCGAATGAGAAAAGTTTAAATCCTTTTACTAAAAAATTCTTGTCAATTATAGGGCAAAGAAATGGCTTTTAAAATAAAAATGAAAGCTTTTAATAAATGTTCAGGATTGTATTTCAATTAAAGCAATATCAAAATCGTTATCTAAAATAACTTTACCATTATTTACCTTTAATGGAGTTTTAGAATAAGCATCAAACAATTTCGTACCATCCCCAAAAAAACCTTTTACAGATAGTGATTTTTTTCCTTTAGGCAAATTTAAACCAATAATTACTTTGTCCTTAAAGTCGCCATGAGCATAGGTTCTTTCAAATACATAAGGCGATTTTGTAAGCATTTGGTGTCTGCCCGCGCCAACAGCGGGGTGATTGGCTCTAAATTGACCTAATTTTTGCCAATGCGCTAATACTTTTTTAGTTTCAGGAAGGCTGTCTATTTCTTCCCAATTCATAAATGAGCGTAATGTGGCATCGCCTTCTGTGCCTTCTATAATTAGACTTCTTGAACTCTCATCACCATAATAAATTTGCGAAGCTCCAGGCGTTAATAAAAGTATATTGGCTGCGTAATAAGGTTTCGTTCGATTTTTGTCGAATGGTTGTCCATCATCATGTGAGGTCAAATAATTTAGAACGCTTTTACCCTGAAATTTAGAATGAAGCAGATCATTGTATTTTTTAAAAATAGTTTCATAATCACTTTTTGCATCATGTTTTAGCTCAAAATTGATGAGACTTTTAAAACCATAATCAAAATAATCTACTTTTTTATCGCCAAAATCGTATTCACGACCACCAGAAATGCCATAATTATAAACCTCGCCTACCATGTAGAAGGAATTGTTATCTAAAACATCATTAGGATTTTTTCTTTTCCAAGTATCAAAAGCGATAGAAGCTTGTTTGTACAGTTCGCCCCAAACTGCTTCATCAGCGTGTTTTACAGTATCAACTCTAAACCCATCAATACCAAAATCGTTTACATAATCTGTTAACCACTTTATGATATAAGCTTTAGAAGTACGCGAGCAACCTGAACGTTTAAAAAAAAGTTCAAGCTCATCTAACTCGGTGCTCAGTCGGCCTTCTGCTTTCCATTTGGCCAATAAAGCATCTGGTAATAAAATTTCAGCATCGCTCTCTGTTTTTATATCAGGTAAATTAGCCACCAAAGTACAAGCAGTTGTGGTTTCATAACTGGTATAAGTACAAGGTGGACCAGTTCGTACCCAATCAGTTGGCCAAACAGGATCTAGGGGAGTTACAGGGCCGGTATGGTTGAGAACAACATCCATTAAAACCCGAATACCATTTTTATGTGCGGCTTTCACCATTTCTTCTAAATCCTTTGTAGTCCCAAAATTAGGGTCCAGCGCAGTCCAATCTTTGGTCCAATACCCATGATAGCCGTACGTATTTCCTGTACCTTCATTAGTAGCGTCATGAATTTGCTCAACTACTGGCGTAAACCAAATGGCATTAACGCCCAAATCGTTAAAATAACCTTCTTCTATTTTTGCTGTAATTCCTTTGATATCACCGCCCATAAAACCTCTTAATGTTGCGGTTTCTTTGGTTCTGTTAAAATTGATATCGTTTAAAGTATCTCCGTTATTAAAACGATCCGTCAATAAAAAATAAACATTCGCACCTTCCCAAGCAAAAGGTTTTTTTATGGTAGGCTTTTCTAATGCGATAACATCGGTTTTGATTTCTTTTTTAGGCTCTTTACAGGCAATAAAAAGGACTGATAAAAGTAGAAATAGGAAAACTTTTTTCATTTTAAAATATTTTCTTTAAAGCTATAAAATGATATCGTAATTATAAAATTTATTACTAAAACTATTTTTTGAATTCCAAAATAGGAGAGTAGCGCAATGAATTTAAAAATGGTTAAGCGAAGCTTTATTCTTATTTAAAAGAGTCTAAAAATAAAGAGAACAGTCAAAAAATTAAAGAAAAGAATAAAAGTGTTATTTATTTTGTCCTATTCAGTACTTTGAAATCTTCATAACAGCCGCTTATAGCATCTAAAATCTGAAGATCATTTGCAGTTCTTATGAAAGATTTTGAATAATTACAGTTATTTAAAATATCTTCAATATCAACTTTTTCAATTTGAAGTAGTTCAGTTAGTGTTTCTCTATCAAACTTTGAGGCAAGAAGATCTTTAATGGCATCATCATCTTTAATTTTCCTCAATTTTTTCATTTGATTGGGTTTTTTACCGAAAATATTCCTCAGTAAATCTGCGGGGTTTAAGATAGCCCCAAGCACTTTGGTTACAGCACTCGGATTTTTTTTACCCGCTTCATAACCAGTATTTAAACCTGAAATGCTATATTGATAAGCATCGTTAACAGGAAGATTTTTGATGTCAATTTCAAGATAACCAGTTAAATTATAGGAAGTAACAATAACCTCTTCGAGTGCGTAAGCCAGTTCTGTGAGGGTTATTTTAGTATCCTTGAACCTAAACATATCATTAGTAACCCGAATTTTCTGAGATTTAAATCCCAGATAACTAAAGTACAAGGTATCGTTTACTGAGGCGATAATGTTAAATTCTCCTTTTTCATTAGTGATAGTGCCAATAACTTTATTCAAGTTAACCACGTGGACGCTTTCCATTAGAGAACCATCTTGTGCATTTATGACCAATGCCGTCATATTTTCTCCTTTATCTTCTTCCTCAATTTCTTGAGAAAAAACAACTAAAGAAAATAATATAAAAAGACCCGCTACTATGTTTGATTTCATTTAAATAAAAGTTTTTTCATTTCAGTTGGTATTCGTCATTTAACTATTTATTAACCATAATACACTTTAAAATACTAAATAGAATCTAAAGTACTAAACAAAACTAAAAAAATACGCCGAAGCGTATTTTTTAATATGAGATTAACTAAATGAGTTTAAAAAAATCCGCTTCTGCGTTTACTTTTTCCACCAGAAGTTTCTTTTTGACCTCCTCTTGGGCTAGATTTTGAATCTGATCCGCCACTGCCTGATCTTCTTTTTGAAGTACTGCTATCTTTAAAACCATCTTTTGAAGAGGAAGATCTTTCTCTTTTTTTGCCGGAAAATCCACCACCATCGTTGCTTCTCTCTCTTGATCCACCACCATCACGGTTTCTATCTCTGCCACCGCTGCCACCACCACGGTTTCTGTCTCTTGATCCGCCACCTCGGCTACTTCCGCCACCGCTTCCAGGATTGCTGGAAATTTCTACGTTTACAAACCTACCTTCAACTTTAAAATCTTTAAAAGTTTCTAAAATTTTTGGGGTAATTGAAGCATCCGTATTAAAGAATGAAAAACTTTCTTTAACATCAACTTTGTAAATATCATCTTGACCAACTTCTAGGGTGTCTCTTAAAAAATCTTTTAAAGACATCCAATCAAAATCATCTTTTTCACCAACATTTATAAAGTAACGTACAGAACCATTTGTCGGTATTTCGCCAGAATTGTCTCTGTCAAAATTTCTTTCTCCCCTTTCGCTTCTTTCTCCTTTTTCGCTTCTATCAGAACCTCCAGCGTTTAAATCTTTGGTTTTATTGTAATAGTTAAAGAAGCGAGTGAATTCAACTGAAATTACTTTTTTTATCAATTCTTCCCGATCGATACCTTCAAAAACACTATTGATAGCTGGTAAATAAGCTTCAACTTCAGGGTTTATTTCGGTATCTTTTATTTTATTGGCTAAGTGATATAATTGGATTTCACAAATTTCCATTCCAGAAGGAATATTTTTGGTGATGAACTTTTGTCCAATTTTGCTTTCAATGGCTTTAATTTTTCTAAGTTCACTACGGGTAATAATTACCATAGAAGTACCTGATTTTCCTGCTCTACCTGTTCTACCACTACGGTGGGTATAGGTTTCAATTTCATCGGGTAACTGGTAATTAATTACGTGTGTAATATCATCCACATCAATACCACGGGCAGCAACATCAGTAGCTACCAACATTTGTATTTGCTTTTTACGGAAAGCGTTCATTACCAAATCTCTTTGGTTCTGACTTAAATCGCCGTGCAAAGCGCCTGCATTATAGCCATCTTCGATTAAACTTTCTGCAACTTTTTGAGTGTCTCTTTTAGTTCTACAAAAAATTACTGAGAAAATGTCAGGATTTGTATCTGCTAATCTTTTTAAAGCAGGATAACGATCGCGACCACCAACCACATAATATTCGTGTTGTACGGTTGTTGCACCAGAATTTTTAGTACCTACCGTTATTTCTTGGGGGTTGCGCATAAACTTTTTAGCGATGGTAGCAACCTCTTTTGGCATGGTTGCAGAAAACAACCAAGTATTTTTTTCTTTAGGAGTATCTGATAAGATTTCTTTGATATCTTCATAGAATCCCATATTCAACATTTCATCAGCTTCGTCTAAAATACAGATATCAATTTTAGAAATATCAACCAAACCACGGCTCATCATATCTTTCATACGACCAGGTGTCGCTACTACTACTTGGGCGCCTCTTTTTATTTGTCGTGCTTGCTCTGTAATACTGGCACCACCATAAACTGCAACTACATTTATACCTCTTTCGTATTTTGAGTAGGCTTGCATTTCATTAGTGATTTGCATACAAAGCTCACGTGTAGGCGATAAGATTAAGCCCTGTGTGGTTTTCTTATCTGCATCTATTTTTTGAATTAACGGAAAACCAAAAGCCGCAGTTTTTCCTGTTCCAGTTTGTGCAAGTGCCACCAAATCAGTATCACTTTCTAATAAAATAGGGATTGCTTTTTCTTGTACTTCGGAAGGAGTTTCAAAACCCAAATCCACAATAGCGTCTAATAGGGATTTTTTAAGCCCTAGCGCTTCAAATTTTGTCATAATATGTTATATTTAATCGCAAATATGTATGTTGCATAGAGCGATTATGTTTATAACCTATTAATACTCAGCGCAACACATGCTATACTAGCGGCGTTATTTAAAGCGGCGAAGGTACTAATTATTTTTGGATTTTAATTAGGTTTTCTTACATTTCTTTATTTCTCAGCTTTTTCTAGAAAGTATATCAATTGTTGCATGGCTTTTCCACGATGGCTAATGGTGTTTTTTATATCCATAGATAGCTCAGCGAAAGTTTCTTCAAATCCTTCTGGTTTAAAAATAGGATCATAACCAAACCCTTTATCGCCTCTTCTTTCAGAAATGATTTCACCTCGGGCTTTTCCCTCAAATAAAAACTGCTCATTTTTTAAATTGAGTGCGATTACCGTTTTGAAGTGTGCTTTCTTGTTATTATGATTTAATAGTGCTTGTAATAATTTGTTGATATTGGCTTCTGTATTTTTTTCTTCGCCCGCATAACGTGCAGATAAAACCCCAGGTTCACCATTTAAGGCATCCACCAGTAATCCTGAATCATCCGCAAAGCAGTCGTAACCATAATGTTCGGTGACAAAATTAGCTTTAAGTATAGCGTTCTCTTCTAAAGTTTCTTGTGTTTCAGGTATTTCGGCATGGCAACCAATATCATTTAAGGATAAAATGCTAATATTTTTAGGCAATAGCGATTGTACTTCGGCTGCTTTATGTTGATTATGTGTGGCAAAAACAAGTTTCATACTTTTGGTTTAACTTTTAAAGTGTATTTTTAAATCAAAAATAGAAATTTAATTTTAACAGATGCACTTAAAACTCCCACCAGCCTTAGTTACGCTTATTGCAGCCATAATCATGTATGTCTTAGCACGTTTTTTGCCTTTCGGAGATTTTGATTTTACGGGTAGGTTATATTTGATGTGGGTTTTATTGGGTTTAGGCTTTTTAATCGGACTTATTTCATTGTTTCAATTTTTTAAATCAAAAACCAGTATTGATCCAAGAGATCTTAAAAAAGCAACTCAATTGGTTGTTAACGGATTATATAAAATAACTAGAAATCCCATGTACTTGGCTTTATTACTGGTGCTTTTAGCATGGGGATTATATGTACCTAATGCTTTTAATTTTTTGATGGTAATATTTTTTGTTGCGTATATGAACAAATTTCAAATTATCCCTGAAGAAAAGGCTTTGACCGAAAAGTTTGGTAAGGCCTATCTTATTTATTTGATAAAAGTACGGAGGTGGTTTTAATAATCGAATTCCTTTAAGCACTGCCTAGGATATAACTTTCAGACAATCTCTATAAGCGAGATTCAGCAGGCAAGAACCAAGACAAAAAAATTCTAATTTTGCTTGATGCTAGATCTTGGATTTTGTAGCGGAATGGTCATTATTCGTATAATAATTGTTCTGCCTCAAGGTTATTCATTTTTCAAAGCATCTTAACCAAAAATAAGGTATTTAGCTCATAAAGTAATATATTAACTAATTAACTTATATTTAGATTCATTAGCACTTTAAGTAATATTTAATTATATTAGGGTTTTAGCTTATTAATATGGTCGCAATTATAACAGGAGACATTATCAACTCAGAAAATTATCAGGTTGCTGAATGGATGCCCTTTTTAAAAGAACAGCTTTCTAAATATGGAGAAACCCCAAAAGTTTGGGAATTGTATCGCGGTGATGAATTTCAAATTAAGACGACTCCCATGAAAGCTTTAGAACTTTGTATTCTTTTGAAGGCTAGATTAAAAACTATAAAAGGATTAGATGTACGTATGGCAATAGGTATTGGTATGGAAACTTTTGTTGGCACAAGCATAAGCGAATCAAACGGAACAGCATATCAATATTCTGGGTGTGTTTTCGAAAAATTACGGGAACAAAAAATCAATATTGCTATTAAAACAGGAATTACAGATAAAGACGAAACTTTAAATCTCCTCTTAAAATTGGCTTTAGATTTTATGGATGAATGGAGTTCAGTTTCTGCTGAAATTGTATATTTAGCCTTAGGCAAGCCCGCAATGCAACAAAAAGAATTAGGGAATATTTTAGGCATACAACAATCTGCAGTAAGTCAACGTCAAAAAAGGGCTCGTTTAGATTTAGTAAAGCAAGTATTGGCCTATTATTCATCTATTATAAATAGCAAATAGCAGGGATCTATTTATAAAACTTTTTTTAGCCCATTTAATCGTAGATTTTATGCTGCAACCTAAAAAATGGGTGCTAGATAAAGAGGAGAAAAAGGCAAAATCTAGGTATTTATATTTTCATGTTTTACTGCATTTTTTGATTACTTTATTGATTTTATCGGATTTAAAATACTGGAAAATTGCGATGATTATCATGATTACACATTACTTTATTGACACTCTTAAATTGTATGGTACGTCAAATTTTAAGCAGAAAAACATTCTCTTTTTTATAGATCAGCTTTTACATATTATTGTTTTGTATCTATTGGCATATTTCGTAAATATCGCAAACCATAGCCTAGAATTACTTTAAAATAAATATAAAATTGGTAACTGCGCACGTATTTATTAGTTTCTCCTCCGCAATTATTATTAGTAAGTTACTAGAGAGTATGCCTAAACATATAGAAATAGACCATGAATCCTTGCCGAACGCTCGCATGTACATCGGAATTATTGAGCATTTCTTTGTTTTTGCTTTCATCATTTTAGGTCGCTGGGAGGTGATAGGTTTTTTAATTGCCGCAAAATCGGTTTTTAGATTTAATGATTTAAAAGAAAGCAACAGTAGAGAACTAACAGAATATATATTAATAGGTGCTTTATGGAGTTTTAGAATAGCCATTTTAATAGGAATATGGTTTATAAATTTTAAAAGTTAATCTAAATTATTCCGATATTGATAATTTTAAGCTACTCATAAAAACAATTCTATAGTAATTTGTTATAAATGCTGTTTTGCTTGTAGTTTTAGGCTAAAAAACCCTTATCCGAGCGAATTAATTTCTACTTTTGAGGTTTAATTTTAAAAATCTATGGTAGCTACAGGCAGAAAGTATGTATTTGATTTTGACAGTACTTTAACGCGCGTTGAGGCTTTAGATGTTTTGGCAGAATTGACTTTAAAAGAACGATCTGATAAATATGCCATTATCAAAGAAATACAAGAAATCACTAATTTAGGGATAGATGGGGATATTTCTTTTACAGAATCGCTAGAGCGTCGCATTCGATTAATAGATGCGAATAAAAGTGACCTAATCACTTTAGTTGAAGAATTACGCACCAAAATATCAAAATCTATTGCAGCGAACAAAGAATTTTTTGAAGAATATGCCGATGATATTTATGTAATTTCATGCGGTTTTAAAGAGTTTATAGACCCCATTGTTGCGGAATATAATATTCCATCGAATAGAGTTTATGCCAATACTTTTAAATTTGATGAGAACGATAAAATAATTGGTTTTGATGAAACTAATGTTTTGGCCATGCACAATGGTAAAATAGCCTGTCTTAAAAACATGAATCTTGGAGGTGAGGTTCAGGTAATCGGCGATGGTTATAGCGATTATGTGATGCGTGAAGCAGGTATTGCCAATAAATTTTTTGCTTATACCGAAAATGTACACCGAGAAAAAGCTGCAAAAAACGCAGATTATATTACACCTAACCTTGATGAATTTTTATTTGTGAACGATTTAAATAGAAAAATCTCATATCCCAAAAATAGGATAAAGATGTTGTTGTTAGAAAATGTGCATCCTGATGCTTTTGTTAGTCTATCTGATGCTGGTTTTACTGTTGAAACCATAAAGCATAGTTTGTCTGAAGATGAATTAATTGAAAAAATAAAGGGCGTACACGTTTTGGGCATTCGTTCAAAAACACAGGTCACCAAAAAAGTGCTTGAAGCTGCGAATAAATTAATGGTTGTTGGTGCTTTTTGCATCGGAACCACCCAAATTGATTTGGAGAATTGTAAGAGAAAAGGAGTTGTCGTTTTCAATGCACCTTACAGCAATACACGCTCTGTGGTGGAATTGGCTATTGGTGAAATCATCATGCTGATGCGAAGTGTGTTTACGCGTAGTACAGAAATCCATAATGGACAATGGAATAAAACTGCTTCAAACTCTCGCGAAGTTCGGGGTAAAAACTTAGGGATTGTTGGTTATGGTAATATCGGTAAACAATTATCAGTTTTAGCAGAGGCTTTAGGAATGCACGTGTATTATTATGATATTAATGATCAATTGGCGCTTGGTAATGCTATTAAATGCAATACGCTTGAAGATTTATTGAGTATATCCGACGTAGTTACGCTTCATATTGATGACAATAAAGCGAACCAAAATTTTATTGGGGAAAAAGAAATTAACCAAATGAAAAATGGTGCTATATTTATTAATCTAGCCAGAGGTTTTGTGGTTGATATTGTCGCGCTAGCGAATGCGCTAAAAAGTGGTAAGTTGGCGGGTGCAGCTGTGGATGTTTTTCCTGAAGAACCAGCGGGTAATGGTGCGTTTATGACGGAATTGAAAGGTTTAGAAAACGTTATTTTAACGCCGCATGTTGGTGGTAGTACCGAAGAAGCACAACGAAATATTGCCGAATTTGTACCTAATAAAATCATGGATTATATCAATTCAGGCAACACGGTTGATGCGGTAAATTTCCCCAATATTCGTTTGCCAAAGCAAAATAAATCGCATCGTTTTTTACATATTCATAAAAATGTGCCTGGGATTATGGCGAAAGTAAATCATGTTTTAGCAAAGTTTGAACTCAACATTACAGGTCAATATCTATCAACAGACAACGAAGTAGGTTATGTAATTTCTGATGTGGATAAACAATACAATAAAGAAGTTATCAAAGAACTCAAAAAAATAGAAAATACTATTAAATTTAGAGTTTTGTATTAAATCTTCTTGGTTTTAATCACGGTCAATTCTAAGAAACTATAAGTCTATAGTTTTTTGGTTTCTTGCTTTTATAAACAACTTTTTAAAGTCGTCTTACCTTAGATTATGCTTCATGCGCAACAAAAAGTTGACTGGAATTTAGAGTTGTAGTTATGTGGTAAGAAATTTCTTTATATAATTATACTCAAAGTTTCTGATTCTACAAAAGATTTTCGAAAATACTATTTATTAGTCTTCACTATTGTGATATTGACCATCTTAATACAATCTATAAGTGCAATATTCTTTGGAAAAGCAAAGGAATATAGCATCGGTAATCAACATGGAGGGCGCTCAAAGAATGTTAAGTCAATTGGTATTAAAAAACTTTTATGAATGTAAATATTAAACCTATGATTATTCTGAAATGGGCACCGCTATAAACAAATTAGAGCGCACCAATAAAATTTTTTAAGAAGGTAATTCTGAATTAAAATTAAAATCTTTATAAGATCCAGAAATTCAAAAAACATTGATGATTTATAGCCTCATTTAAATTATGTACTTGAAAATTTAAAGAATTTTAATAGCTACAATGAGATTCCAATTCCAAAATTAAAGGCAGAAGTAGATAGTTGTTTGGGGAGGATGGGGACTATTGTAAATCACTTTCAAGTAAAATCAATACGCTTAAAATAATAGAATATGAGCTTGCAGCCTATCATTGCTAATTTTGCTTTTTTAGATTTTTTCATCGTTAATGCTAATATTCGCAAAATAAGCTATCAAAATAATAAGCTGAAAGAAATTTCGTGGTATCAATAGCATGCTTTTAACTTGCACATGAAAAATTTACAACATTTATCGCATATTTTAAAAATCGAAAAAAAAGCCAGAAACCAGCAAGTACATGTAGATTGTGTAATTGATGAATTAAACGATTTGGAAGTAGTTTCAAAAAATATGACAAAATCTTTAGAAGAAGATATTATGGAAGCTTTTTAATTAGATGAATTTCTGAATAAATTTAGAATTAATATTAGTGAAAAAAAGAAAACAGGCTAATTATTGATGATGATATGGTTCATTTTTTAAGATGGTAAAGGCCCTGTACATTTGTTCAATAATAAATAGGCGAATCATTTGATGTGAAAATGTCATTTTTGACAAACTAATTTTCCCTTCTGCTTTTTGATACACCGCAGCGCTAAACCCATAAGGGCCGCCTATCACGAAGACCAATTGTTTTGTGCCAGCATTCATTTTTTTTTGTAAAAAGTCTGCGAAATTAACAGAGCTGTACTGTTTACCGTTCTCATCAAACAAAATTAAAGCATCGGTAGAATTTATTTTCTTTAAAATAGCCTCCCCTTCTTTTTCCTTTTGTTGAGTTTCTGATAAGTTTTTACTATTTTTTATATCAGGTAAAATTTCAAAGTCAAACTTTATGTAATGTTTTAATCGGTTTTGATACTCATTAGTTAGTTGTAATAGCTCTGAACTATCAGTTTTACCAACGGCTAGTATTTTTATATTCATTTGGTAAAAATAGTAAAATGGGAAGTTAAATGTAAAAAACACTTTATGTAATCAAATAAAAAAATAATCTATTTTCTCTTTTTAATACCATCATTTATATTTTAGTAAATTAGCGTGCAAGAAAAATAAGTACATGATTACAAAGGAGCAGTTTAATAATGAAATAGATTTAATAATTAGCAATGCCATCCGAGAAGATGTTGGTGATGGTGATCATAGTTCACTGGCCTGTATTCCTCAATCGGCAACTGGTAAGGCTAAACTTTTGGTTAAAGATAAGGGTATTATCGCAGGAGTTGAGTTTGCAAAACAGGTTTTTCATTATGTGGATGCTAATCTTAAAATTGAAACCTTGATCAATGATGGAGAAAAAGTTAACTACAGCGACATTGTTTTTTACGTAAGCGGCAGCTCCCAAAGTATTTTAAAAGCGGAGCGACTTGTTTTAAATGCCATGCAGCGTATGAGTGCTATTGCTACAAAGACTAAGTATTTTGTGGATTTATTAAATGGCACTAACACTAAAATATTAGATACTCGTAAAACAACACCCGGCATTAGAGCCCTTGAAAAATGGGCTGTTACAATTGGTGGTGGCGAAAATCATAGGTTCGCTTTGTATGATATGGTTATGCTAAAAGACAATCATATCGATTTTGCTGGAGGTATTGGTAAAGCCATTCAAAAAACTAAAGAATATTTGCATGATACCAAAAGAGAATTAAAAATCATTGTGGAAGCACGAAATTTAAACGAAGTCGAACAAATACTTGCTGCAAAAGGCGTCTATAGAATTTTATTAGACAACTTTAATTATCAAGATACAAAAGTGGCTGTGAAATTAATTAGCACTCAAAGTTTAACGGAATCTTCAGGAGGTATTAATGAAGATACCATTCGTGCGTATGCAGAATGTGGTGTCGATTATATCTCATCAGGTGCTTTAACCCATTCTGTTTACAATATGGACTTAAGTTTAAAAGCGATTTAAATGTCAGCAGCTATCGAGGAAAAAATCGAGAAAATTCCAATTGTTAATTGGTTAGCCCGATTTTTTAAAAAAATTAAACTTTCTGCTTTTGAAGGACTCTCTTTATACGATTTGTTAGAAATATATATTTTAGGAATCGTTCAAGGCGCCTTGTCAACGAGAGCGAGTTCTATTGCATTCAGTCTTTTTATGGCACTTTTTCCTTTGCTGATTTTTTTATTAAGTCTTTTGCCTTATTTAATACCTTTTGTAAGTATTGGTAATGAAAATTTTGAGGATCAGTTTTTGTTATTTTTGGAGGCTTTTTTACCCAACGCAACAGGAGAGTATTTTTCAGAGATTTTTCAGCAAATTAAAGATCAAAAACGTGGTGGATTGCTATCCTCAACGTTTATTATTTCTATTTTTTTAGTGGCTAACGGCGTTAATGCTATTTTTGGAGGTTTTGAAAATTCTTACCATGTAAATCTTACACGGAATTTTTTCAGACAATATGCCTACGCACTTATGGTCGGACTTATTTTATCGATTTTGTTAATTGTTGGGGCGGTAGTTTTTGTATATTTTGAATTTTATATTTTAGAATATTTAAGTGAGCTTTCGGCTAGAGCTAGAGGTATTAAAGTACAAGAGGAAGATATTTTAGGGGTACAGATTGCTAAAATTTTATTCTTTATCTGTTTATCTTATTTGACCACTGCTATATTGTATTACTTTGGTACAGCAGAAGGGAAAAATGCAAGATTTTTTTCTGCTGGAGCCATAATGACAACCATTTTATTTATAGCTACCTCGCACCTTTTTGGTATTTATGTTGAAAAATTTGCAAGTTATAATGAACTTTACGGTGCATTAGGGGGTTTATTGATATTAATGGTGTTTATTTGGTTAAATTCTAATATCTTACTGCTCGGTTTTGAATTGAATGCAACCTTGAATTCACTTAGAAATAATATGAAAGCCAACACTAAATAGGAATAAATTTATAAAAGCCATAATCCAATCTACTTGTATCAGGCAGGTCATAACATATTTTAAAAAGTTTAGATTAATTTTAATAGATAAAATTGAATGAAAATACTCCATTACCTATTATTTATTTTCATAACGCTATGGTTTATGAACAATGTTTTTTCTCAAAGCGTTTTTGGAAAATGGAAAACTATCGATGATCGCACAGGAAATCCTAAAGGCATTATAGAAGTTTATCAAAAAGACGGGAAAATGCACGGTAAAATACTTGAAATACTTGAAGTGGGAAAGGAAAATTTTTTGTGCACAAAATGTGATGGATATTTAAAAGATAAACCCGTTATTGGTATGGTAATTCTTCAAAATGCCGAAAAACATAACAATGGCGAGTGGAAAGGAAATCATTTATTTGATCCCGAGCAAGCCATGACTTTTAGATGTAAAATTTGGTTGAACCCAGATAACCCCAATGAACTTAAAGTACGTGGATATTTAGCTTTTATATACCGCACGCAAACTTGGCTAAAAGTAAAAGATTAGAAATCAGATAATGCCCTATTTTATCAATGTAATTCTACCTATTCCATTAGAAAAACTATTTACATATAGCGTTTCTGATGCAGAAGCCTCTTTCTTAAAACCAGGAATGCGGGTGGCTGTTCCTTTTGGAAAATCAAAAATATATAGTGCTTTGGTTCATGAAGTACATCAAACTCCGCCAACCATATATGAAGCTAAAGAGATAGATCAGATTTTAGATGAAAAACCTTTGGTTTCAGAAATTCAGATTAAACATTGGTTTTGGATTGCCGAATACTATATGTGCAGTATCGGAGAGGTTTTTAGAACTGCCGTTCCGAGTGCATTTTTACTGGAAAGTGAAACTTTAATTCTCAGAAATACAAAATCTAAATTTGATGAAACACAATTATTAGATGACGAATTTTTAGTTTTTGAAGCTTTACAACATCAATCTATATTAAGAGTTCAGGAGATAAGTGCCATCATAGATAAAAAGAATATTCTTCCTGTATTGAACAGGTTATTAGATAAAAATATCATTATCCTAAAAGAAGAAGTTCACGAACAATATAAGCCTAAATTACTCAGATATGTAAAACTCGGAAAATCATATCAAACAGAAGAAAAATTAGAGGAATTATTAAATTCACTCAACAGAGCACCAAAACAAAGTGAGGTTATTTTATCTTTATTTCAACTACAGGCAATCTCAAAAAAACCTATTAAAGTTACGGAGCTGGAAACCGCTAGTAAAAGTTCAAGTGCCATTATAAAAACTTTAATTGATAAAGAAATTCTCGAAGAGTATTTTATTCAAACAGATCGTATTAACTATTTAAATGAGGATGATAATAGCGATTTAAAGGCTTTAAATGAATACCAGCAAGAAGCATTTACGGCAATTAAAGAGAGTTTTAAGCAAAAATTACCAACACTTTTGTATGGCGTTACTTCCTCAGGAAAAACCGAAGTATATGTAAAATTGATTGAAGAAACTTTAGCCCAAAATAAACAAGTTTTGTACTTGCTGCCAGAAATTGCGCTAACAACTCAATTAATCGCAAGATTACAAGAGTATTTTGGCGAAAAAGTAGCAGTATATCATTCCAGATATAGCGTTCAAGAACGAGTAGAAGTTTGGCATAATGTTTTAGACAATAAAAATAAAGCACAAATTGTAATTGGTGCTCGTTCTGCTTTATTTATGCCGTTTAATCATTTAGGGCTCATTATTGTGGATGAAGAACATGAAATTTCTTTTAAACAATATGATCCTGCGCCAAGATACCATGCCAGAGATGCTGCTATTGTTCTCGCAAAATTGCATGCTGCCAATATTTTATTGGGTTCAGCTACACCAAGTGTAGAAAGTTTTTATAATGTACAAACTGGCAAATATGGATTTGCAAGCATACAACGTCGTTTTGGCAATGTGCTAATGCCAGAGATTGAATTAGTTGACATCAAAGAACAAACGCGTAAAAAAAGAATGAAAGGGCATTTTTCGGAACGTTTGCTTAATGAAATTTCTGAAACTTTAAAAAATGGAGAACAGGTAATTCTTTTTCAAAATAGAAGAGGTTACGCTCCGATTTTAGAATGCACAACCTGTGGTCATTCTCCGCAATGCCCTAATTGTGATGTTAGTTTAACCTATCACCAACATAAAAAACAATTACGCTGTCATTATTGTGGTTATCATATTGCATTACTTACTTCTTGTGAAGCATGTGGAAGTACCACTTTAGACACCAAAGGTTTTGGAACAGAACAGGTAGAACAAGAACTTGAAACTTTATTCCCTGATGCCAAAGTGGGCAGAATGGATTTAGATACTACACGCGGAAAGTATGGCTATGAAAAAATAATCACAGCCTTTGAACAGCAAGAATTAGATATTTTAGTCGGTACACAAATGCTGACTAAAGGTTTAGATTTTAGAAATGTGAATCTGGTTGGTATTATGAGTGCAGATACCTTACTTAATTTTCCAGATTTTAGGGCTCACGAACGCTGTTTTCAGTTATTAACCCAAGTATCGGGTAGGGCAGGGCGAACTAAAAAACGTGGGCAAGTAATTATTCAAAGCTTTAATCCCTATCATCAAATTTTAAAACAGGTTTCTACTGGAGATTATGAGGCCATGTATCAAGAGCAGTTATATGAAAGAGAACAGCATAAATATCCGCCAATAAATAGAATTATAAAAATTACTTTTAAGCACAAAGATTATAATAAGTTAAATGAAGCGTCAGAATGGTTTACAAAAGGACTCAGAAATGCTTTTGGAGTTCATGTTTTAGGTCCAGAATTTCCATCGGTATCAAGAATCAGAAATCAATATTTAAAGAATGTATTGATAAAAATTCCAAACGGTCAGTCTTTAGTAAAAACTAAAAATAGCATTAGAAGACTTGAAAAATCTTTTAATGCTATTTCGCAATACGCAAGCGTGCGGGTAATTTATAATGTAGATTATATTTAAACGTTATTTAAGGCCTCAGCTAATTCGGCTTTTTTATTTCTACTTAAAGGAATAAATTTTCCGCTTATTTCAACATTTTTACTATTGAATTTTTCTACTATAACCTCCGTGCGCTTGTGCCCATTTTAATATCACTAAAAAAACCTTTCTCTTTTTCAGAATGATTTTTACAAAATATGTTCTTCATATTTATTTACTCCATTAAGTTGTTTGTAACTTGCTACAATTCCTTTTACTTAAGATTCAAACCTAGACTTGGTAATAGATTTGTATAAATAATCGGTAACATCCTAATCAAACGCTTTCAGCGCATAATAAGGTTTACCAGTAATTAAAATTACTTGTGGTCTATTGTTTAATGATTTGAGTAGGCTAAAACCATTAATAATCCGCATTTCAACATCAAAAAAAATTTAATCAATCTTGTTTTTCTTAATTCTGTTTTTTGCTTCTATGGCATTCTGTTATACTCGGGCTATCAAGATTAAATCAGGATTATTGTTTTCTAATTTTGCTATAGCCATTCTTTACATTGAAGAATCGTCTACGATTATTCTTCTTAATTTCATAAATGGTTGATTTAAAGGTTAAATTATGGGTAAATTAACGAAAAACTCGATGAACTACAACAAAGATGTAAGTATGCTAAAATATGTTATGTAATAAGTAAAAACCGCCATTAAGGTTTAGGTTAAGTTTTTTTTTTAATTATTGTTAATAATTGTCTCATTAAATAACGAAGATTTTAACTAAATCTTGTATTAACTCAGAAATATTACTACTTTTGCACACTTAAAAAAACATAAATATGAATCATTACGAAACTGTTTTCATTCTAAATCCCGTTCTGTCTGATATTCAGATAGAGGAAACAGTTAAGAAATTTGAAGATTTCTTAATTAGCAAAGATGCCAAAATGGTATCCAAAGAAAATTGGGGCCTTAAAAAATTGGCTTACCCAATACAACACAAAAAAAGTGGTTTTTACCATTTGTTTGAATTTACTGCTCCTGGAGAAGCAATTTCTCCCTTTGAGTTAGAGTTCAGAAGAGATGAACGCATCATGCGTTTTTTAACTGTCAGTTTAGATAAGCACGCTATTTCATGGGCAGAAAGAAGAAGAACAAAGTTAAAAACTAAAGCTTAAGCAGTATGTCATCAATAGAACAACAGGCAAAAGGTAAAAAAGACGGCGAGATTAGATATCTAACTCCGCTGAATATCGACACAAATTCACAAAAGAAATATTGTCGTTTTAAAAAATCTGGTATTAAATATGTAGATTATAAAGATCCAGACTTTTTAATTAAATTGGTAAACGAACAAGGCAAGTTACTTCCTAGAAGACTTACTGGAACTTCGTTAAAGTTTCAAAGAAAAGTGGCAGTTGCAGTAAAAAGAGCTCGTCATTTAGCGTTAATGCCTTATGTTGGCGATTTATTAAAATAAAAAGAAACGAACGATGGAACTTATACTAAAGGAAGACGTACAAAATTTAGGTTTTAAAGATGATTTAGTAACTGTAAAAAATGGTTACGGTAGAAATTTTTTAATTCCTAACGGATTGGCTGCTATGGCTACAGCTTCTGCTAAAAAGGTTTTAGCAGAAAACTTGAAGCAGAGAGCACATAAAGAAAAGAAAATAGTTGATGCAGCGAACAAAACTGCTGAGGCTTTAAGAAAATTAGAAATTAAAATTAGCGCAAAATCTGGAGCTGGAGATAAATTGTTTGGATCTGTAAGCAATATAGATTTAGCTGATGCAATTGCAAAAGAAGGACATGAAATAGATAAGAAATTTATTGCTATCCAAGGTGGTGCTGTAAAAAGAACAGGTCCTTATAATGCCCAGATAAGATTACATAGAGAAGTAGTTGTAGATTTTAGTTTCGAAGTAGTAGGCGAAAAATAATAAATATAATTTTTATACTATAAAAGGCTGTGCAATTTGTACAGCCTTTTTACTTTTGTAAAAATTTAAAGAACTAAACTGGACAAGTTCTCAAATTAAAAGACGGAAACTGTTGGCATGAAATACATAAGACTTACAAAACAGCAATTAGAAGAACTGCATCAAGAGTTCATTAACTTTTTGGCAACTCAATCAATAACAGGAGCCGACTGGGAAAGTATAAAAAAAGAAAAACCAATGGTTGCAGAAGAAGAAATTGATATTTTCTCCGATGTCGTTTGGGAAGGTGTTTTAGCTAAAGTTGACTATGTAGAGAATATATCAGCACAACAGATGCACTTATTTTATTTAACGGAAAAGGAAATGAAACTCATTTCTGTAAAAGTAATGAACCCCGAAATAGATTTGACTACCGATCTTGGTTTTAAATGGTTTCGCAAAAATTGGCAGTCCGATTTTGTAGAGTATTTAACAGCGTCAAAAATGTATACAGTCGATAAAAACGGCGATAAGTTTAAATTAATTCTACAAGGCGCTGTCATTACCAAAGGAGAATTATACCAATGGTTTGAAACTGTTATTGCTTAATTTAATAATGTGGCAATGGATTATTATTACTTTCTAGCAATAATTTAATTTGAAGATTTGAAAACCTGCAGGCCAATAGGTGAGTTGATTTAAAAATATTAATTTCTGTTAGCTGAGTAGAGTCAAAGCCTAAGAACGGCTAATACCGCAATATTAAAAAAGTTCAAGCGCAAGTTCAAGTTCAAAAATATATTAGTGTAAATTCGTTCTTTTAAATAATGCTTTAATATAATAATATGGAAATGTAACCATTGGTAATTTGTAAATGTTTCAACAATTAATAAAATTATCAGTTCGAGTTTTTTTGCAGAGAAACGAAACAAAAAAGTATCGAGAACCTTTTGTGAATAAAATATCAAAAAATAGATCAATCTAAAGATTCAATAATCTAACAATCCAATAAAGTAACTTTAAACCAAAAGAACCTGAAACTAAAAATAATGGCACAAAAACCATCCATACCTAAAGGGACAAGAGATTTTACACCAGCCGAGGTTATAAAACGTAATTATATATTCGATATCATTAAAAAAAACTTTCAAACTTATGGATTCCAACCTATAGAAACTCCATCTTTTGAAAATTCTGAGACTTTAATGGGTAAATATGGTGACGAAGGAGATCGTTTGATATTTAAAATTTTGAATTCTGGAGATTATCTGAATAAAGTGGATGATTCACTTTACATTAAAAAAGATGCCAATACTTTAACCTCAAGTATTTCCGAAAAAGCCCTGCGTTATGACCTTACAGTTCCCTTTGCGCGTTATGTAGTCATGCACCAAAACGAAATAGATTTTCCTTTCAAACGCTATCAAATTCAACCTGTTTGGAGAGCAGACAGACCGCAAAAAGGTCGTTTTCGTGAATTTTTTCAATGTGATGCTGATGTTGTGGGTTCTAATTCGCTTTTACAAGAAGTAGAATTAGTGCAATTATACGATGCTGTTTTTGCAGACCTGCAACTAGATGGCGTGACCATTAAACTTAATAATAGAAAAATATTAGCAGGAATTGCTGAGGTAATCGGAGCAAAAGATAAACTTATTGATTTTACAATAGCCTTAGATAAATTAGATAAAATAGGGAATGATGGTGTAAAAAAAGAAATGCTAGAAAAAGGTATTTCTCAAATTGCAATAGATAAAGCCTCGCCTTTATTTTCTTTAAAAGGCACAAATATTGATCAACTTAATGCGCTCAAAAATTTATTAGCCAGTTCAGAAGAAGGTTCAAAAGGAGTGAAAGAGTTGCGTTTTATTGTAGAAGCCATTTCAGGCTTAGGTTTGCAAACATCCAATTTAGCTATTGACGTTACTTTAGCGCGCGGACTTAATTACTACACAGGCGCTATTTTTGAAGTTGCAGCACCAGAAAAAGTTCAAATGGGTTCTATTGGTGGTGGTGGTCGTTATGACGATTTAACCGGAATTTTTGGCTTAGAAGATGTCAGCGGTGTTGGTATTTCTTTTGGTTTAGATCGTATTTATTTGGTCTTAGAAGAATTAGGTTTATTCCCAGAAGCTATAGTGCGATCTTTAGAAGTTCTTTTTATGAACTTAGGAGAAAAAGAGGCTTTGCAATCTCTAAAGCTAATTACGCTATTTAGAAAAAAAGGTATCAAAGCAGATTTATATCCTGATACTGCAAAAAACCAAAAGCAAGAAAACAAGCAATTCAAGTTTGCTAAAAATAAGAATGTGCCTTTCATTGTTATAATTGGGGAGCAAGAATTAGAAGATAAAACTTTTACGGTGAAAAATATAAATAAAGGAACGCAAGAAAGTTATAGTTTGGTAAAGGCAGAAGAATTTATAAAAACCTTATAAGACTTTTCGAATAGCTTTAATCACCGTTTTATAATAATCAGCACCATGCGGCACATATTTTTGAACATTAGCTAAACCCCAAGTTTCTTCAGAAAATTTTAAAAGCGAAGTGAGTTTTAAATCAGCCACTTCGCTTTTTTGTTTTGTAAGCTGCAATAAGGGCACTTTTAATTCGGCAATAAATGTATGATGAAATTCACAATCCATGATATTTTCACTAGGTCTTTGAATCGATTTAAAGATGCCAATCTTCTGTAAATCGTTTTCTTTGATTAAAAGTCCTATTTCTTCTTCGATTTCTCTTATAGCTGCCGCCTTAATTTGTTCTCCAGCACCAACATGCCCTGCAACAGATACATCCCATAAAAGTGGAAAAGTTTTCTTTTCTTTCCCTCTTTGTTGTAGAAGAATTTGTTCATTTTTCGTATAAAACCAAATATGCACCGTCTCATGAAAAATACCTTTTTGGTGCGCCAAAGATTTCAAAACCGTTTCTCCAGTTTTGTTTCCTACATTATCTAGGACATCAATCAATTCATCCATAATAAATATAAAAACCCTCCCTTGAGGGGGAGGGTTGGGTGAAGCTTTTTTGATGGGGCTTTTTTACTCAAAATAACTAAAAGTCTCCCCTTCTTTAAGCGTTAATAGCGTTTCATAAATCAATTGAATCACATTTTCAACATCGTCTTGGTGAACCGTTTCTACTGTCGTGTGCATGTAACGCAAAGGTAAAGATATAAGAGCGGATGCTACACCGCCATTGCTATAGGCAAAGGCATCCGTATCGGTACCGGTATGGCGCGAAGAAGCCATTCTTTGATAAGGAATTTTGTTAGCAACTGCAGTTTCTAAGATGCGTTCCCTTAATTTGTTTTGAACCGCTGGAGCGTAAGAAATTACCGGGCCAGCGCCAATTTCGGTGTGTCCTTGTTTTTTCTTTTCAATCATAGGTGTTGTCGTATCATGACAAACATCTGTAACTATCGCAACATTTGGCTTAATGGTTTGTGTAATCATTTCAGCACCTCTTAAACCTATTTCTTCTTGAACAGAATTAGTAATATAAAGTCCAAATGGCAATTTTTTCTTATTTTCATGCAATAATCGCGCAACTTCGGCAATCATAAATCCACCAATCCGGTTATCAATAGCACGGCATACGAATTTGTTGCCATTTAAAATTTGGAAAGTATCAGGATAGGTGATAACACATCCTACATGAACCCCCATTTTTTCAACTTCCTTTTTGTCTTTTGCACCAATATCAATGAATATGTTATCCAATTTTGGTGGCTCTTCTTTTGAGCTTTCACGGGTATGTATTGCAGGCCACCCAAATATGCCTTTTACAATTCCGTTTTTAGTGTGAATGTCAACCCATTTCGATGGTGCTATCTGGTGGTCGCTGCCGCCATTTCTAATCACATAAATTAATCCATCATCGGTAATATAATTTACATACCAAGAAATTTCATCAGAATGTCCTTCAATAACCACTTTATATTTTGCATCCGGGTTTATAATGCCCACTGCCGTGCCGTAGGTGTCAGTAATAAAAGTATCTACATAGGGCTTAAGATAAGACATCCATATTTTCTGTCCCTCCCATTCATATCCTGTGGGAGAAGCGTTATTTAAATACCTTTCTAAAAAATCAATAGATTTCTTGTTCAAAATCTTCTTTGTACTCATTTGTGTATATTTTAAAACACGAAGTTAGTAATATTCACTTTTATTTAATACAAATCCATCGTCTTTATATTAATTTTGAGCAAAATTTATAGGATAAAATAATGAGATTTAAATTTTTATACATTTTTTTTAGTTTGATGTTCTTTTTAGGGTTTTCTCAGGAAGAAGAAACACCTTTAGATTCAATAACAGAAAAAATGATTATCATAGAGGGTGATTCTATCATGCAAAGTACTATCGCATTAGATGAATTTTACGTTTTTAGCAATTTGAAATTTGCCAATTACGATGAAAAATTAAGATATTATATTTTGCGTAGAAAAACATTGAAAGTTTATCCTTACGCAAAACTAGCAGCAGATAGATTGGTGGAGTTGAGCGATAGTTTATCAATAATAACTAAAAATTCTAAAAAAAGAAAATACACCAAAGAAGTTCAGAAATACGTAGAAGGAGAGTTTTCGGATGAATTAAAAAAACTAACTCGCACAGAAGGACAAATACTGATAAAGCTAATCCATCGCCAAACAGGAATTACAGCTTTTGATTTAGTCAAAGAATTACGCAACGGTTGGCGTGCGTTTTGGTATAGTACCACCGCTAAAATATTTAAAATTAGTATCAAAGAAGAATTTCATCCTGATTTAGTTCACGAAGATTATCTTATAGAGGATATTTTACAACGTGCTTTTTCTGAATTTAGTCTGGAGCATCAAAAGTCAGCCTTAAACTACGATTATTCCTTATTATCAAATAAATGGGCAACCGAAAAAAAAGCGAATAAATAGTTTGCGTATATAGAAATAATCTTCAATTTTAATTTTGAATTATTTTTAGAGTGTTAGTTTTTGATTCTTTAAATTTATTTTATTCTTAGTAAAGAAAAAATTAGAACCCTGTTTAAGCGATAATTAAGTTTTTTTCAAAACTTCTCTATTTTTTTTCTTTGTGTAATCCCTTGTATTTAAGGTTTTTGATGTGCGTTTAGGGATTATTTTAAAAAAGAATAAAAAAAAGGTTTGTGGGATTAAAAAGAGGGT
>Ga0209702_10002469_pt1 | contig 32177 bp, 30 predicted proteins | sample FRY01_FD_187210 | JGI IMG/M metagenome (GOLD analysis project Ga0209702, IMG submission 187210) | Freshwater microbial communities from Lake Fryxell liftoff mats and glacier meltwater in Antarctica - FRY-01 (SPAdes) (version 2) | ecosystem: Environmental > Aquatic > Freshwater > Ice > Glacier...
ATTTTTGTGATCCCAGGAGCCCTTGGCAGCGCGGTTCAAACGAAAATACCAATCGCCTGCTGCGCCAATATCTCCCCAAAGGCACCGATCTGTCAGTGCACAGCCAGGCAAAGCTCAACGCCATTGCAAGAGCGCTAAACGAGCGCCCAAGAAAAACGCTGGACTACGATACACCAGCAATGCGATTTAATGCATGTGTTGCGACAACCGGTTGAACCCACCGGTGGGAAGCGGACATTAATCCGCTCTCAGTTCATGTCACCTGCAGCCTCGAATCCTCAATGTCATGATCTTCTTTGAGCAGGTCAAAGGCGCGTTCTCCAATCATGATACATGGAGCGTTGATGTTGCCGCTTGGAATTTCAGGCATAACGCTTGCGTCGGCAATCCGCAGGTCATGCACGCCCATCACCCGCAAGCGCTCGTCCACAACATCACCCATTCGGCAGGTGCAACTAAGATGATAAACCGTCATCGCAAAATGCAGCACGACGTTCTCCAGAAATGCATCGCTTGGTTCAGTACCCGGCTCGTATCCGTGAAGTTTGGCGAGGCGCGGAGGCACTATCCAATCACCCAAGCCCCACCACTTCTCTGTGATTGATAGCACTTTGCGCATGACCGCGACTATGACTTTGAGGTCATGCGGATCGCCAAAATAATTGAGCTTGATTTCTGGATGAATCAAGGGATCGGGGCTCCTGATCACGATTTCACCCTCGCTGTGCGGCACACAATTGCTCGCCATCAGGCTGAAATTTTCAGCCTGCAAATTGAGAACCTTGTCTGGATCGCCGAACATTTCATCAAGATCGTACAGGATGCGGTCCCCCAGAACATCTGGCCCATAGAGCGTCGGAATAAAGCCGCCTTTGCGACTCATCCTTTACCGCCTGTTGTTCGCCTGTGAGGTTCACATCGTCTGCCGGGTCTTCAGGCAACGGACCGTCAGGCCCGCGCAACGCATCGGGGCCTGCGGACAGCCCCAATTCAGCCAAGGCAACGCCGATTCCAGCCGCGGGAAACGCCATGGGCACTTGGTAGTGATCCTTCAGGTGCTTGCCGGCATGGGGTGAATCCAGCCTGCAGGGAATTCCTGCTGCTTCCAGTTCTCGTCGACATCCAATGCCTGAAAGCATCAGGATATGCGGTGAGCCTACCGCGCCTGCGCTCAGGATCGTGTCCTTGTTCGCCTCCACCGACTTATGATTGCCGCTTGAATCGCGGTACTCCACGCCGCGACAGCGCAAGTCATCACCCTCACCATCAAGCAGCAGTCGGGTCACATTCGCGCCCGTGATGATCGTTAGGTTCTCGCGCAGCTCTGCATTATTCTCGAGATACCCGTGATAGGTGCTCGGCCGCTTGCCGTGCCGAGTGTTGGTCTGGATCAGCGATACGACGCCATTTGGATTGTGCCTTCCGCTGCCGTTGTAGTCGCCAGAGGAAAGTCCTGCCGCCTCTCCTGCAGCAACGAACTGTCGCGAGGCTGGTATGACAGGAGATCGAATACCTACTCCGATGGGGCCTGACGCCCCCCGCCCGACACTGTCGATCATTGCTTCATTGGAGGGGCGCACTTCTTCCATGCGTTCAAAACAATGCTTCACATCGTCGAAACTCCAACCAGTTGCGCCCTTAGCCTCCCAATTGTCGAAATCTCCTGGAAACCCTGGGCTCCCTTGCCAGCGCTAGCGCGATACATCCAGTCGGTCTCGGGATCGAGTTGGAGCGCGCAGCAGGCCATTGGCATGGATTCGTGCGGCGGCGGCTTGCTGCCTGCTTCGAGCAGGGCGACCGTAGTACTGGGATCTTCACTCAGGCGGGCAGCAAGAGCTGCGCCAGCTGAACCACCTCCAACGATCACAAAATCATAAACAACCGTCATGAAACAATCCCCCAAAGCTCATGCGACCTATGCACCAAAACACCGGGGCAATGACAAGGAACATACTCGCTCCGAGGTAAAGCGCTACAGGGAATCAAAGCGCGTTGCGGTTTTCTGAAATTCCACCTGTAGACATTAGGCCGAATGCAGCCATTCGAGAATCTAGAAGAATGAACGTCCGCAAACGGGTCGCAACCCGACGCTACCCCTCAAGCCTCCAACTCGATGTCCCAATAAAGCCAATCTCGCCATGTTTCGTGCAGGAAGTTGGGTGGGAAGGCCTTGCCACGCTGTTGTAATTGCCAATTGGTTGGGCGGATCGGCTTCACTAATATCGGCATTTTTGCCTGTTTCGGGGTGCGTCCGCCCTTCTTCATATTGCACGGCGCGCAGGCGGCGACGATATTTTCCCAACTGGTTTTCCCGCCCAGACGGCGCGGGGTCACATGGTCGAAGGTCAGATGGTGGTTGTCACCGCAATATTGGCAGGTGAACCGGTCGCGCAGAAACACGTTGAACCGGGTAAATGCAGGAAATTCGCTTGGTTTGACATATTGCTTGAGCGCGATGACCGAGGGGATTTTCATATCCAGCGACGGCGAATGCACTTCCCGGTCATAACTCGCGACCACGTCCACCCGGTCGAGGAAAATCGCCTTGATCGCGGTTTGCCACGGCCACAGGCTGAGCGGGTAATAAGACAGCGGCGTGTAATCCGCGTTCAGCACAAGCGCGGGGCACCCCGCAACATTGCGCGTCGGATCTTCTGCGGCACTACGAAAACGGGCCGCTCGCTCCATCAATTCGGCTTTGAACACGTTTGGCCCTTTTCCCGACTTACCCCAACGGAGCATTTGCGGCAAAAAGCGTCAACCCTGTTACAAGGTGCCCGTCCACAGAGTTCTTGCGTGATGCAGTTTTGCCGACCTACGAAGTTTGGCCTACAGCGGCGTTTCGATCATGCTCATCACCCGTTTCGCCCCCAGCCCCAATGGCCCGCTTCACCTCGGCCATGCCTATTCCGCGGTTGTCGCGCATGATCTGGCGCGCGCGGCGGGCGGGCGTTTCCTGCTGCGGATAGAGGATATTGACGGCGCACGCAGCAAGCTGGAACTGGCCGACGAATTTCGCGCCGATCTGGCTTGGCTGGGCCTCGAATGGACCGAAGTTGCCCCGCAATCGGCCCGGTTGGCAACATATACGGCTGCTGCCGAGCGCCTGAAGGCGATGGGCCTGCTTTATCCCTGCAATTGCACTCGCTCCGAAAGCGCGGCGGCGGCGCTTGAATTCGGGCCGGAGGGGCCAGTCTATCCGGGCACCTGCCGCGATTACCCGCCTGCATCATCCTACGGCGCGGTGTGGCGGCTGAATGTCTCGGAGGCAGCGGCCAAGGTCGGCCCACTGTATTGGACGGACGATTTGGCTGGCGAGCAGAGCGCCGTGCCTGAGCAGATCGGAGATGCTGTGTTGTTGCGCAAAGACGCACCGGCCAGCTATCACCTGGCGGCGACATTGGATGATGCGCAGGACGGGGTGACGCTGGTAACGCGGGGACAAGATCTGTTCGCCGCCAGTCACATTCACCGGCTGCTGCAGGAATTGCTGAGTCTGCCGGTGCCGCGCTGGCATCACCATCCGCTGCTAATGGACGAAACGGGCAACAAACTGGCCAAGCGGCGCGGCTCGCCATCGTTGGCCGATCAGCGGCTGGCGGGAGACGATGGACGAAAACTTGCAGATGATCTTCGCCAAAACTGCTTTCCCGCTGGTATTTCTCTCCATGGCTCCTAAATAACCCCCATGAATATATTCCTCATAATTTTGCTCGTTGGGCTGTGTATCATGGTGATCGTATCGCTAGTGCGCGGCATTGTTGCCTTTCTCAAAACGACCAAGGTCGATCTTGAGAACGGGGCCTCGGATAATTTGATCGAAATGCAGACGATGCAGAACAAGATGATGTTCAGCCGTATCAAATATCAGGGGCTCGCCGTGCTGGTCGTTGCAATTATCTTGGCTCTTGGCCGCTAATTCAGCGGAACATTTTTAGCGATGGTTAAACTCAACAAGATCTACACTCGTACCGGTGATGATGGTTCGACCGGGCTTGTCGACGGATCACGTCAGGCAAAACACGCGGCGCGGATCGAAGCGATCGGCGCGGTGGACGAGTCGAACAGCGCTATCGGGCTGGCCGCAGCGGCACTTACCGGCAGTGAAGATGCCAAATCGTTATTCCGGATACAGAACGATATGTTTGATCTCGGCGCTGATCTGGCCACTCCATTGGGCGAAGTCGGAGGCAAGGATTTTGCGCCATCCGAGATGGTTTTGCGGATCATCCCGGCACAGGCTGAATGGCTGGAACACGCAATTGATGCGCTGAATGAACGGCTCGAACCGCTGACCTCCTTTGTACTGCCGGGCGGGTCCGAAGCGGCTGCGCGGGTCCATGTTGCACGGGCGTCGGTGCGCCGCGCTGAACGCAGTGTAACTGCTCTGGCCGCAGAAGACCCGGTTAATCCCGCTGCATTGGCCTATATCAACCGCTTGTCGGATTATCTGTTTGTGCTGGCACGTATTGCCAATGATGACGGTGCGGCAGACGTTAAGTGGATTCCCGGCGCCAATCGCTAGAATTCCGGCGTTTCTCCGCGAACTACCTTAGAATGAAGACTTTTTGCGCGCGGCCTAGGCAGACTTGCTTGCAGCCGCTAACAGGCGACTTTGCTGCAGTTGCGAAGGAATTGATGCGATGCGAAATATTGCTGTGATCGGTGCTGGCCAGATGGGTTCCGGGATCGCCCAGACCATCGCGCAATACGGTATGCAGGTGATGCTGTCCGATCGGGATATCACCATTTCCGAGAAAGCCAAATCCGGCATCGAGCAAGCACTTGGCAAGCTGGTCGGGCGCGGCAAGCTGGAAGTGGCCGAAGCCGAAGCAGCGCTCGCCAGAATCACTCCGATTGCTGATTATGCGCCGATGGCTGATGCTGAGCTGATTATCGAGGCCGCGACCGAGAAGGAAGAGATCAAGCAAGCGATCTTCACCGAGGCGGGCAAAGTACTGGCCAGCGATGCTATTCTGGCCAGCAACACCAGTTCGATACCGATCACCCGAATGGCCAATTTCGCGCCCGACCCTGCGCGATTTATCGGCCTGCATTTCTTCAATCCCGTTCCGATCATGGGGCTGATTGAGATTATTCCCGGCCTTGCGACCAGCCCCGAAACCACCGCCCGCACTCGGGAATTTGCTGAAAGTCTCGGCAAGCAAGTGGTCGAAGTGCAGGATGAACCAGGCTTTGTGGTCAACCGGATTCTAATTCCGATGCTCAATGAAGCGGTCTTTGTTTTGGGACAGGGGACTGCCAGCATCGAAGACATCGACAAGGGCTGCAAAATTGGCCTGAACCATCCGATGGGGCCGCTGGCGTTGGCAGATTTCGTCGGCCTCGACACGGTGCTGGATATCGTCCGGATTTTGCAGAAGACCACCGGCGATGCAAAATACCGGCCTGCGCCGCTGCTGGTGAAATATGTCGAAGCCGGTTGGTTGGGCCGCAAAACCGGACGGGGCTTTTACGATTATACTGGCGAGGTACCGGTTCCGACCAGATAGGCTTGCGCCTTAATCCTAGTGGAGCACCCAAAGAACGACGACCAACACGACTGATCCGAACATGATCGCATAGGCAATCCATTGCAGATTGGGTAGGTTTGGTTAGTCTATCGCGTGAGATGACAGACGTTCGAACGATCGGCGGGCTCGGCGTTCTGCACCAATAGCGAAGACTGTCGCCATCGCAATAAATAGGGTCGCGATTGCCCGCGCGAGCCACGGCGGCTCAAATTCGCCAAATAAGGCACGGAAACCAAGCCCGATACCTATCGCTGCAAAGGCAGTCCGTATCCAACCGGCAAAGGTCCGTTCAAGCGCAAGGATCGTTCGATCTTCCGCCCAATCGGTCCGGTCTTCTGCTAACTCTGTACTTTTGTCAGCCTGATCGTCGGATGGCTCATTGCTCGATTTCGTCACTGTCGACGACTATAACTACGTCACCACCCTCTGCATAGCTGCCCATCTCGCTTGCAATATCGAGGTCGGGAACAGGGTTGAACCCTTCCGCACTGTCGATCAGATAGTCATCTGAAGCGAAGCTGTCGCTGATCTCCTCATCCGAGGAATTTTCGTTAGGCGTATCGGCGGCTATCGCAGGGCGTTCATCGGTTTCAGTTTTCACCTTGGTCAATTCTTCCGTCGCACTCAGCAAGATGCCTTCGTCGTCTTCGCCGCCTACCAAGGTGACGGCGCTGTACGCGATAAGGCACATAAAAACTAAGGCGCCCCAGCGGTTCTTGAACATGTATCCACGCATCGCCAACATTTATACCGCGCGAGGGTTAATGTTCTGTTGTCGCTGTTTGGCGCTTCAATTCATACAATATATCCAGCGCCTCTCGCGGGCTGAGCGCGTCAATATCAAGTGTTTCCAACCGGTCACGCAGGGGGTCTCTTGGTTCTTTCTGTGCCGCAGTGGCGGCGGCAAATAGTGGCAGATCGCCAAGGCCCGCAGCAATGCCGCCGGTTTCCGACCGCACTTTTTCCAATTTGTCGAGCACCGACTTTGCCCGCGCGACCACTTCTTTGGGCACGCCCGCCAATTTTGCCACGGCCAGACCGTAGCTGCGGTCTGCCGGGCCTTCTGCCAGTTCATGCAGCAGCACCAGATCTCCGCGCCATTCCCGCGCTCGGACATGATGGAGCGACAGCGCATCGCAGCTTTCAGCGAGCCGCGACAATTCGTGATAATGGGTCGCAAACAAGCAGCGGCATTTGTTGCGGCTATGCACGGCTTCTACCACTGCCCATGCCAGCGCCAGGCCATCATAGGTAGATGTGCCGCGCCCGACTTCATCGAGAATGACAAAGCTACGTTCGCTTGCCTGCGCGAGAATGGCCGCGGTTTCGACCATCTCGACCATGAACGTTGATCGCCCGCGCGCGAGATTATCCGATGCGCCAACGCGGCTGAATAACTTATCGACCAAACCGATGGTGGCCTGCGCAGCGGGAACATAACCGCCCGCCTGCGCTAGCAGCACAATCAGTGCATTCTGGCGCAGGAAGGTCGATTTGCCGCCCATGTTAGGTCCGCCAATCAGCCATAACCGGTCATCCGGTGACAATGTGCAATCATTGGCCACAAATCGTTCACCGGATCCGGATTTTGCGCCCAGGCTAGCCAAAGCTGCCTCAACCACCGGATGGCGCCCCCCTGTGATCGCAAGCGCATTGTCTTCGGTAATCAGCGGACGGCACCAGCCACCTTCGGCCGCGCGCTCAGCCTGTCCGGCGGCGACATCGACACGTGCAAGCGCAGCGGCTGTTTCAGCAATTTGCAGTCTCGCCTTGATAACTTCGGCGGTCAATTCCTCGAAATGAGCTTCCTCTGCTGCGAGTGCGTGGCCGCCTGCCTCGGCAATCCTGCCAGCTTCTTCGTGCAGCACCAACGAGTTGAACCGAACGGCACCAGCCATCGTCTGGCGGTGGGTGAAACCGCTATCGGGCGCCATCAATGCATCACCATGCTTGGCGGGTACTTCGATGAAATAGCCGAGCACGCCATTATGCTTGATTTTTAGCGGTACGATGCCGGTTTCCTCGCGGTAACGGCCCTCCAATGCGGCGATGGCGCGGCGGGCGCTGCCTGATACGGCGCGCAATTCATCCAGCGCAGCGTCATAGCCTTCAGCGATGAAACCGCCTTGCGAACGCTCTGTCGGCGGGGATGCCACCAGCGCTCGTTGTATCAGATCGACCATTGCGCCGTAGCCGCCCATCACCGGCAGCAGCTGTTCGAGCAAAGCCGGACGGTCAGGCTTGGCAGTGAGGAAATCGCGAATGCGCCGTGCCTCGGCCAGGCCATCGCGAATTTGCCCGAGATCGCGCGGACTGCCCCGGCTTGCAACCACCCGGCCCAAAGCGCGGCCAATGTCGGGCAGGGCGCGCAGCACTTCGCGCAAATCGGCGCGCAGCAGGGGATCGTCATGCAGCCAATGGACCAGCGCCAACCGCGCCTCGATGGCGGAGCGGTCCAGCAAGGGCGCGCCCAGATCGTCAGCCAGCTGCCGTGCGCCCGCACCGGTAACGCAGCGATCAACCGCTGCGATCAGGCTGCCTGCGCGGCTTCCTTGTTGCGATTGCAGGATTTCCAGACTGCTCCGCGTCGCCTCGTCCATCACCAGCGTCGCCGCTCCGGTGCGGGCCACCGGCGGCTGCAGGAACGGCAGGTTTCCGCGCCCGACATGGTCGAGATATGCTACCAGCCCGCCTGCTGCAGCCAACATGGCGCGGGTGAAATTGCCAAATCCGTCCAACGTTGCAACGCTATGCAGCGATTTCAGGCGTGCTTCGCCGTCATCGCTGCCAAAGTCCTGACGTGGCCGTGAAATAGCATCCTCGGGCGCCTCATCCCATTCCTCAGGCGCGACTAACTCGCTTGCGCCTAATCGGGCCAGCGCGGCGCCGACTGAGTCAGGCTCGCATTCTTCCAGCTCCATTCGCCCGGTCGAAATGTCGCAGGCTGCGATGCCGATGGTGCCGCGCAGATCGCACACTGCCGCCAGCACATTGGCGCGGCGCGGTTCCAGCAGGGCTTCTTCGGTCAATGTCCCGGCTGTGACAAAGCGGACGATGTCACGCGCCACCAGCGCCTTGTACCCGCCGCGTTTCTTGGCCTGTTCGGGTGTTTCGATCTGTTCGGCGATTGCCACCCGGCACCCGGCCTTGATCAGCCGCGCCAGATAGCCTTCCGCCGCGTGGACCGGCACGCCGCACATCGCCACCGGCTGGCCATCATGTTCGCCTCGGCTGGTCAGCGCGATATCTAGAATGGCTGCGGCCTGTTTCGCATCGTCAAAGAACAATTCGAAGAAATCGCCCATCCGGTAAAACAGCAGACATCCTTCGGCTTCACGCTTCAACGCGAAATATTGCTGCATCATCGGAGTAGGCCCTTTGGCCTTGGTAACCGCCTTCGTGCTCGCCATATCCGCGGGCCTATACGCAGCGCCGCCGATTCGGGAAGGGCGGGCGGGCAAGCTTTCCCCTATCGCTTGCCGATATCCTCGGTTACGGAATGATCAACTTGATGCCTGACCATCTGGAGGGATTACTTTGGCCGATAAAAAGCAGACCGGTTTTACCGCGCGCGAAGCCTTGTTCTATCACGAAACCATCCGCCCGGGTAAAATCGAGATCATCGCCTCCAAGCCGATGGCGACCCAGCGCGATCTGTCGCTGGCCTATTCGCCAGGTGTGGCCGCACCGGTGCAAGCAATTGCCGATGATCCGGCCAATGCCGCAAAATATACTGCCCGCGCCAATCTGGTCGCGGTGATTTCCAACGGCACCGCCATTCTGGGTATGGGCAATCTGGGCGCGCTCGCATCCAAGCCGGTGATGGAAGGCAAGGCAGTGCTGTTCAAACGTTTCGCCGATGTCGATGCGATCGATATCGAGCTAGATACCGAAGACCCTGAAGCTTTCATCAATGCCGTCGCGTTGATGGAGCCAACCTTTGGCGGGATCAATCTGGAAGACATCGCTGCGCCGGAATGCTTCATCATCGAGCAAGCATTGCGCGACAGAATGAACATCCCGGTTATGCATGACGATCAGCACGGCACGGCGATCATCTCGGCGGCGGGCCTGATCAACGCCTGCCATCTGACCGGGCGCGACCTGAAAGATGTGAAGATCGTCGTGAACGGCGCGGGCGCTGCCGCATTGGCCTGTACCGCGCTGATCAAATCCATCGGCGTTCCGCACGAAAATGTGATCGTTTGCGACCGGTCTGGCCCGATCTATCCCGGCCGCGAGAATGTTGACCAATGGAAAAGCGCGCATGCCGTGCCGACCAAGGCGCGCAGTTTGGAAGAAGCGCTGGACGGGGCGGATATTTTTCTCGGCCTGTCCGCAGCAGGCGCGCTGAAGCCTGAATGGGTCAAGAAAATGGCCAAAGACCCGATCATCTTTGCGATGGCCAATCCCGATCCGGAGATTACGCCGGATGATGCCAAGGCCGTGCGGCCAGACGCGATCATTGCCACTGGCCGGTCGGATTTTCCCAATCAGGTCAACAATGTCCTCGGCTTCCCGTTCATTTTCCGCGGCGCGCTGGATGTTCAGGCGACCACGATTAACGAGGAGATGAAAGTTGCGGCGGCCCATGCCATCGCTGCGCTGGCGCGCCAGCGAGTGCCCGATGAAGTGGCGGCGGCATATGGCATCAATCACAAATTCGGCGTTGATTACATCATCCCGGCCCCGTTCGATCCGCGCCTGATGGAAGTTGTATCGGCTGCGGTGGCCAAGGCGGCGATGGATTCCGGTGTTGCCAAGGCGCCGATCAAAGATTTCGAAGCTTATACGCTGTCGCTTAAAGCGCGGCTCAATCCGACCACCTCGGTGCTCACCAACACTTACGAAATCGCCCGCGCCAATCCCAAGCGGGTGGTGTTTGCCGAAGCGGAAGAAGATGTGGTGCTGCGCGCCGCGATCCAGTTCCGCGATTTCGGTTATGGCACCCCGGTTCTGGTTGGACGGACCAAGGCGGTCGCGGACAAATTGCATATGCTGGGCGCGGATAATCCCGGCGATTTCGAAATCCAGAATTCGAACGATTGCGAATATGTTCCCGAGATGGTCGATTATCTCTACAAACGGCTTCAGCGCAAAGGCTACACGGAACGCGATGTGCGCCGAATGGTCAATCAGGAACGCAATGTCTTTGCCGCCCTGCTGGTGGCGCTGGGTTACGGCGACGCGATGATTTCCGGCCTGACGCGGACCTTCGCGCAGACTGCCCGCGAAGTGAATATGGTGCTCAATGCCAAGGAAGGCGCGCTGCCTTTCGGTATTCACATGATGATCGGCAAGAACCACACCACCTTCCTGGCCGATACCACGATCAATGAACGCCCGAGTGCGGAAGAGCTGGCCCATATCGCCCGCGAAACCGCCGCTGTTGCCCGCCGAATGGGTCACGAACCGCGCGTTGCCTTCCTGTCCTATTCCACCTTCGGCAACCCGAGCGGCAAATGGCTTGATAACATCCGCGGCGCAGTTGCAATTCTGGACAAGGAAAAGCCCGACTTCGAATATGAAGGCGAAATGGCCCCAGACGCCGCGCTGAACATGAAGGTTATGGAGCTGTACCCGTTCAGCCGCCTGTCCGGACCGGCCAATGTGTTGGTCATGCCTGGCCTGCAATCAGCGAACCTGTCCGCCAAGATCCTGCGCGAACTTGGCGGCGATGCCACCATTGGGCCGATGCTGATCGGAATGGAAAAACCCGTCCAGATCGTCCCGATGACCGCGATTGCTCCGGAAGTGTTGACATTGGCCGTGCTGGCTGCGGCTGGAGTTGTGGGATAGACCTCGTGCCTTCATCGTGACTGGGCGAGCATCGTCACGCTCACCCGGACACATGTGACACACCCTACAAAGCTTGTCCGCCTGCCGAAAAGCCCGGAAATTCGTGGCGCGTTCCATTTGCATCAAAGAATTCGACAATCGGGCGATAGGTAACAGCCCCGTCGGAATCCCTCTTTCGGACGAGCTCAATCACCGTCCCCTGTGCTGGAATGGCGGTCTTAGCGAGCTTCTGATCGCTTGCAAAAACCCTGCCCCCGATACCGGCGAATAACAGGCCGACCGGCAAGAAGACGCCGCCTACCCACTTCATTACCTTGCTCATCGGCCCCTATCTCCCCCTGCCAGATTAACGGTGCCTCTATTTTCTCCGGTACCTGAAATACCAAACTTCGTGCCCCTGCCGCCGGGCTTTTTTGTCGTAGCGGGTTTCGCTCCAGCCGCCTGGCCGGGTCTGAAAGTCTCTCGGCCCTTCGATCAGCCACTCAAACTTATCGGTATGGCGGCGCATGACCATCAGCGCGTGGCGCAGGTAGATCGGGTGATCGGTGCCGAAACGGAACTCAGCCCCGTGTTTCAGTTTGGCGGCGATCATATCCAGCGGACCGTCATTCATCATCCGGCGTTTGGCATGGCGGGCTTTTTTCCACGGGTCGGGATGCAGTAAATAGACGAAGGACAGCGTGCCGTCAGGAATGCGCGCGAGCACTTCCAGCGCGTCGCCCATATGCAGCCGGACATTGGTGAGGCCGAGGTCGCGGACATGACCCAGCGCGCCAACCATGCCGTTTATGAACGGCTCCGCGCCAATGAAGGAATGGTCGGGCAGCATGTCAGCCCGGGCCGCCAGATGTTCGCCCGCACCCATGCCGATTTCGAAATGGAGCGGCGCATCGCGGCCGAACAGCGCCTCGGACGTAACCGGGCCTTCATCCGGCACGCGCAGCTTTGGCAGGAGCTGATCAAGCAACTCCTGCTGGCCTTGGCGCAAAGTGCGGCCTTGGGTCCGGCCATAGAGGCGGTTGAGTGTAGTCGGGTCGCCGGGTTTGTTCGCTGTCATGAGCGCCGGTTAGAGGGGATTGTGGCGGGTCTCAAGTGGGGGAGGTTTGTGCGGGTTGTTTTCCCTCGCGGCCAGTTCGCTGCGCGAACGCCTCCGAGTTGGGCGGGCTAACCGCCCGGCGCGCGGTCGCACTTGCGGTCCGCTGGTCGCGGACCGAGCCATTCCCAGCATCATTTGTCTGTTCTTGGTCGCGGCAGCCAAAGGCCGACCGACCGCCGCGCCTTATGGTGCGAAAGCCTAAGGGAGCGAATGCGACCGCCGGCGTTTGAGTCGAAACAAAAGACCCAGGCGTCTGAGGCTAAACAAACAAAAACCGCCCGGAATTACCCGGACGGTCCTTGTTCAAACTCGGGCCTTGGAAAACTAAGCAGCTTCGGCCTTGGCGTCCGGATCGCGCAGCACGTAGCCGCGGCCCCAGACGGTTTCGATGTAGTTTTCACCGCCGCATGCGTGGGAGAGTTTCTTACGCAGCTTGCAGATGAATACGTCGATGATTTTCAGTTCCGGCTCGTCCATCCCGCCATATAGGTGGTTGAGGAACATTTCCTTGGTCAGCGTGGTTGCTTTGCGGAGAGAAAGCAGCTCCAGCATCGCATATTCCTTGCCGGTCAGATGCACTCGGGCACTGTCCACTTCGACTGTCTTGGCGTCAAGATTGACGGCCAGCTTGCCGGTACGGATGATCGACTGCGAATGCCCCTTGGACCGGCGCACAACAGCGTGGATGCGGGCGACCAATTCTTCGCGGTGAAACGGTTTGGTGACATAATCGTCAGCGCCAAAACCGAAGCTCCGGATCTTGCTGTCCATTTCGGCAATGCCGGACAGGATCAGAACCGGCGTCTGCACCTTGGCGACGCGCAATTTCTTCAGCACATCATAGCCGTGCATATCAGGCAGGTTGAGATCGAGCAGGATGATATCGTAATCATACAGCTTGCCCAGATCGAGGCCTTCTTCGCCCAGATCGGTAGAGTAGACATTGAAGCCCTCGGTCGTCAGCATCAGCTCGATGGCTTTTGACGTAGTCGGCTCGTCTTCGATCAACAGTACACGCATGGGAAAGTCCCCCTTCACCCGAAATCTTGTAACCCGAACCAAATGGCCCAAAATGGTCGGTAACCTCTTCGAAAGAGGTATTGACCTGTATTAACCACACAAGTTCTGAACAAAAAAGGTTAATTAAGCGTGAACCTTGGGATTCCGGCGAGTCGGGACGGGTGTTTGCTTGGGTGTTTCGCGATTTCTCGGGTGCCAGAGTCTTTGTTTTAGCCTCAAGCGCCGGGCGCCCACATCCGCGGGCTTGGCCTTCCTCGCATGAGCTCGGGTGGGCGGTCGCCCTTTGGCTGCAGCGACCAGGAGCAGAGGTAAGGCTTCGATTCTGGGAATGGCCGGTCCGCGACCAGCGGACTGCAAGGCCGATTGGCTGCCGGGCTGTTAGCCCGCCCCTCGGAGGCGTGAGCGTAGCGAACGGGCGCGAGAGAATACAAATACGGCGAGAGAAAACAAAACTCCCGAAACCCCTAACGCAAACCCTCCATCTTCTTCGCTCGCCGCCGCTGCACACTGCTCCCGATGCCCATCGCCTCGCGATATTTCGCCACAGTCCGCCTTGCCAGATCGAAGCCTTCGCCTTTTAGCAAATCGACCAATTTATCGTCCGACAGGATTTTCTTCGGGTCTTCCGCATCGGTCAGACCCTTGATCCGGGATTTGACCGCTTCGGACGATGCGCCGCCTTCGCCGTCCGCATCTGCGCCGACGCCGCTGGTGAAGAAGTACTTCAGTTCGAACGTTCCCCGGTCGCAGTTAAGGTATTTGTTCGAGGTCACCCGGCTGACCGTGCTTTCATGCATTTCAATCGCCTCGGCCACAGCGCGCAGGGTCAACGGTTTTAACTCCGACACGCCGCGCCGAAAGAATCCGTCCTGTCTTTTTACGATCTCGGCGGAAACTTTGAGGATTGTCTTTTGCCGTTGGTCCAGCGCCTTGATCAGCCAATTGGCATCGCCCAGCCGTTCCTGCAGCCAAGCGCGGGATTCCTTATCCGCACTGCCGTCGCGCAGTTCGAGGTAATAGCTGCGATTGACCACTAGCCGCGGCAGCGTCGCTTCATTCAGCGAGATGTTCCAGCCACCACCCCCATCGCTGGCCGGATCCTGCTCGATCAGAACATCGGGCACCACTGCGCTGCCTTCGCTGATGCCGAATTGCAGGCCCGGGCGTGGATCATAAGTTCTGAGCTCGGCCAGCATGTCGGCGAAATCCTCATCATCGACATCACACATCCGCCGCAATTGTTCGAACGAACCCTTGGCAATCAGATCCAGATTATCGATCAGCCGGGCCATGCAGGGATCGTATCGGTCAGCCTCACGCGCCTGAAGGGCGAGGCATTCCGCCAGATTGCGCGCGCCGACTCCGGCAGGTTCGAGCGAATGGACAACTGCCAAGGCCCGTTCCACTTCGGCCACCGGCACGTCCAGCTCCAGCGCCACCTCACGCTCGTCCATGGTCAAATAGCCTGCATCGTCGATCTGTCCGATCAGGTACCGCGCCAGGAATTCCTCTCGTGCATCGCCTGATGCGGGGCCGACCTGTTCGTTCAGGTGATCCGCCAGACTGATTGGGCCGCCTCCGCGTTCGTCAATTGACGGGCCTTCTGCTCCCGCGCCTAGGGACTGGCTGCCTGCGCTGCCCCACTCACCGTCTCCTGTGTCGCGGTCGCGGTCGAGTGTTTCAGCGGAGATATCGAGGGGCCGGTCATCCTCGCCTTTACCCTCGGCCATTAATGTATCGGAGGATGTTTCTTCGCGGGGTCCGTCAGAGCCATCATCGCCGTCCGCGCTATCGCGGGTAACATCGCCCGCTTCTAATAGCGGGTTCGATTCGAGTGCCTCGCCGATGAAGGCTTCAATTTCCAGATTGGACAGCGCCAGCAGCTTGATCGCTTGCTGCAATTGCGGCGTCATCACCAGTGATTGTGATTGCCGCAGATCAAGGCGCGGACCCAGTGCCATTGCTCAGCTACCGGCTGGCGAAAGCTTCGCTGCAGGTTTTGGCATCAGGCGGAGCATTACAGGGTGAACCCTTCGCCCAAATACAGCCGGCGTACGTTTTCATCGGCCACCAGGTCTTGTGGCGTGCCGGCAAACAGCACTTGACCGCCGTAAATAATGCAAGCGCGGTCAACGATATCCAGCGTTTCGCGAACATTATGATCGGTGATCAGCACGCCGATGCCCCGATCTTTCAGATCTATCACCAGATCGCGAATGTCGCTGATCGACAGCGGATCGATCCCGGCGAAGGGTTCATCCAACAGCATGATCGAGGGTTTTGCAGCCAGCGCGCGGGCAATTTCGCAGCGGCGGCGTTCACCGCCCGACAGCGCCATCGCAGCAGAAGTGCGCAGGTTCTGCAGCCCGAATTCATCCAGCAGCCGCTCCAATTCGGCAGCGCGGGTATCCTTGTCCGGTTCGACCATTTCCAGCACGCAATTGATATTCTGTTCCACCGTCATCCCGCGAAAGATGGAGGTTTCCTGAGGCAGATAGCCCAGGCCCAGGATCGCGCGGCGATACATCGGCAGTTTGGTGACATCTTCGCCGTCCATCAGGATGCGGCCAGAATCAGGGCGAACCAGCCCCATGATCGAATAGAAACAGGTCGTCTTGCCCGCGCCATTTGGCCCGAGGAGGCCGAGTACTTCGCCCTTGCCGACGGTCAGCGAGATATCGGACAGCACCGCCCGCTTGTCATAGCTCTTGGCGATGGAAACCACTTCCAAGCCGCCCTGAGGGATCGGTACTGACGCATCCGCCCTTGAACGCGCAGAAGCATGAGCCGAATCGGGGGTTTGAGTAGCGACCGCAGCCGCGCCTGATTTGTCTATTTTCGTCATCACGAACCCATGTAGCAGCCCAGCGTAGACAAAAAACCCCTCTCTTGAGAATTTTGGCAAGGTTTATGCATGGTAGGTAGAAATACGCCTGTGTGCGGCAATTGCGTGCCGCGCCTTTAGCGGAAAGCCGACGACGTAAGAAACAGAACAAAGTTACCATATTTGACTGTTGGACGAAGGTTTGAGATACTTCTTGTCGGGTCACGGGGGTGAGGATACACATATGGGCCGGCTATTGGGCAAAACTGCGAGCAAGAAGGCGCCTGTCTTCACCAGCAAATGTGACTGGCGCCGCGGTATGAGTAACAACGTCGCCTATGCCCTGCTGACGTATACCGTACTGCAAATTTTTGTGACTGTTGCCGCGATGGAACGCGGCGTGGGCTCTATTCTCCCCTATTTTGCGTTGGTCGTCTTGGTTGTCGGGATCATCCCGGCTTGCCGATTCTTCGAGCGCCGCTGGATGGACTTCAGCGATCAGCAGGCCGCCGACAAGGGCATGGCAGGTGCCTATCGGCGCGATCAATTAGGGTTATGGGCGTTGGCCATTGGCCTGCCATTCGTCTTGACCGCGATATACAAGACCATTGCTGCCGGGTGATCTGACCGCGCGCTCTGGCTTGCACCCGGTCTGACGCTACCCTACGTCGCGGGAATGATTCACACCCGTAATTTCTCATGATCGATGTTTCCACCGCGCAGGACCGCTGCGTGCAATTGCTTGATGCTGCCAAACGCTTTGGCGCGACCAGCGCCGATGCAGTCGCTAGCGCCAGTTCATCCGAGGCTGTAAGCATTAGGCTGGGCAAGCTGGAAGATGTCGAGCGTTCCGAAAGTGAAGAGATCGGCCTGCGGGTGTTCGTCGGCCAGAAATCCGCCTCGATCAGTACTAGCGATTTTTCCGCCGCTGCATTCGAGGAACTGGCGGCGCGCGCCGTAGCCATGGCCAGTGCCGCACCGGACGATCCCTATTCCGGGGTCGCACCAGCGGAAATGCTCGCGCTCGGACAGCTACCGATACTCGACCTGGAAGACAGTGCAGATCCCAGCCCGGCGGGCCTGCGCGCAATGGCCGAGGAAACCGAGGATGCGGCCCGCGCTGTAGCAGGCGTCACCAATAGTGATGGTGGCAGCGCGAGTTTCGGACGTTCTGTTGCCGCCTTGGTCACCAGTGAAGGGTTTAGTCAGGGATACGGCGCGACCAGCCATTCGCTCAGCGCCAGCGTAATTGCAGGCGAGGGCGGCAATATGCAAAGCGACTATGCCTATCGTACCATGCGCCACGCCGCAGATCTGCCGCCTCCAGCCGAGATTGGCCAGCGGGCGGGGGACCGGGCAGTGGCGCGATTAAATCCCGGCGGTATCGCCAGCGGGACCATGCCAGTGGTGTTCGATCCTCGCGTCAGCAGTTCCTTGGTCGGCCATTTGCTTGGCGCGATTTCGGGCACCGCAATCGCTCGCCGTTCCAGTTTCCTGCTGGACCGGTTGGAGGATGAGATTTTCGCCCGCGGCATCAGGATATTGGATAATCCGCATCTGCTCCGGGGACTGCGATCACGCCCGTTCGACGGCGAAGGTCTGCCCACTGCGCCGCGCGTATTGGTGGAAGGAGGCCGGCTAACCGGCTGGCTGACCAACCTTTCCGCCGCACGCCAGTTGGGCATTGCGCCAACTGGTCACGCCGCGCGGGGCGGCAGCGGCGCGCCCGGCATCTCTGCCACGAATGTCCATTTGGAAGCTGGAACCGTCAGCCGGACCGAATTGATTGCCGACATTTCTGACGGCGTACTGGTAACCGAACTGTCGGGCCAAGGGGTCAATCCGGTCACTGGCGATTACAGCCGCGGCGCATCCGGATTCAGAATTGTGAACGGCGAAATCGCCGGTCCGGTGGCGGAATTTACTATCGCCGGTAATCTTCTGGCGATGATGGCCGAGTTAATCCCGGCGAATGATTTGGAAATGCACCGCGCCATCAATGTGCCGACCCTGCGGATCAACGGGATGGTGGTAGCTGGAGAATGAAGATGGCAGGATTTTGGCAAGTGATTCTGGCAGTAACTCTGCTGTTTGCCCCAGCCATGGCCGCGCCTGCCCATTCAATGATACCCTCTGCGCCGGAAACCCCGACGGCCATGGCCGTGGCCGAACCACAAATCGCCAGCTCTTCCGAGGCTGGTTTGGACGAGCGGATCGCTACGCGGATTCGAGATATTTTCAGCCAGTTGCCTTCGCTATCTGCGGTGAGTGTTTCGGTCAGCGAAGGAGTCGTTATTCTCAGCGGAACAGTTCCTGATGCCGCCGCGAAAAGCCGTGCTGAGGCAATTGCTGGCCGGGTTGATGGCGTGGTGACAGTCGAAAATTCACTCGAACGCGATGTATCGGTTGATGGAAGTCTAGGCGCGCTGGGCGAGTTGTCCGACAGATTTTCCGCGATCGTCAAGATGTTGCCGCTGATCGGGGTGGCGCTGGCGGCGGCGCTCCTGATCAGTCTGATCGGCTATCTGATCGCCGGTTTCGGCGCGCTTTGGCAACGGATCGCCCCAAACAGTTTTCTGGCTGAATTAATCGCGAGCGCCATTCGGTTCATTTTCGTGATCGGCGGGATGGTGGTTGCGCTGGAGATGATCGGCGCTGCCACCCTGCTCGGGGCAGTATTGGGTGGGGCGGGCGTAATCGGGATAGCGCTGGGCTTTGCCATGCGCGACACGGTCGAAAATTACGTTGCATCGTTGATGCTGTCGCTGCGCCAGCCGTTTCGTGCCAATGAGTGGGTGGTAATCAACGAATTCGAAGGTCGGGTGATCCGCCTGACCAGCCGCGCGACGATCCTGATGACGCTGGATGGCAACCATCTGCGCATCCCCAATTCCACCGTGTTCAAGGCAGTTATCCTCAATTACACCCGCAATCCTCAGCGCCGCTTCGACTTCGTGCTGGGCATTGATGCTGAGGATGATCCCACTGCGGCTCGTCATCTGGGTGTCGAGGCGATGCGGTTGCTGCCCTTTATTCTTGATGACCCCGAACCACAGGGCCGTGTTGTCGAAGTGGGCGATTCCAACATCGTCTTGAAGTTTCTTGGTTGGGTCGATCAAAACGAAACTGATTGGTATAAGGCCAAGAGCCGTTCGATCCCCGCGGTCAAGGATGCGCTGGAAGCGGCGGGCTTCTTGTTGCCCGAACCGATTTACCGGTTACGCTTCGATCCCGGCACACAATTACCGCTCGTCGAAAGCGGTTCGGCAGCTCCGACGAAACACCGTGAACCCGCAACCGGAAAAGTGCCCGAAGTGCCCGAAATGGCCGCTAGCGATATTGCCCCGGAAAACGAAGTTAAACGCATGGTCGACGCAGAACGCGCGGCGGATCCGGACAGCGACAAGGACTTGCTCGATCCGGGAAAACCGGTCGAGTAGGCTTAACCCTTGGCTTTCTCAGCCCGTTCAATCGCTTCCAGCAGAACCTGACGTGCCTCGGCGGCATCGCCCCAAAGGCCAACGCGGACCCATTTTTCTGCTTCCAGATCTTTGTAATGGGTGAAGAAATGCTCGATCTGCTGCAGCACGATGGAGGGTAAATCGCCGCGCTCACCGACGTCCGAATAATACGGGAAGGTGGTGTCGACTGGCACACAGATCAGCTTCTCATCGCCGCCATGTTCGTCTTCCAGATTAAGCACGCCAATCGGACGGGCACGAACGACGCAGCCTGCGATAAATGGCGAGCGCGCAATCACCAGCGCGTCCAGCGGATCGCCGTCGGGTGACAGCGTGTGCGGGATAAAACCGTAATTGGCCGGGTAACGCATCGGCGTGTGCAGGATCCGGTCGACAAACAGCGCGCCTGACGCCTTGTCGAATTCATATTTTACCGGCTCGCCTCCTGACGGCACTTCGATAATTACGTTGAGGCTTTCGGGCGGATTATCGCCGATCGGGATCATGTCGATGTTCATATTGGAGGCCTTTAACGAGCGTTGGCCTGCCCGCAAGCGTCAATTTATTGCAGTGCAATAGAATCATCTCGGGTGCTGCAACAGCGGCGTTACCATTGCACCGGCGGATGGGACCATTTAAGCGCGCGGACATCATGGCAAACAAGACACCTCAAGCAATTCGCGGCACGCAGGACATTTTTGGGCCCGATGCGGAAGCTTTCGCCTTCGTGGTCGAGACGTTCGAACGGGTGCGCAAGCTGTATCGTTTCCGCCGCGCCGAAATGCCGGTGTTCGAAAAAACCGAAGTGTTCGCCCGGTCGATCGGCGAGACCACAGACGTAGTGTCGAAGGAAATGTATTCCTTCGAAGATCGCGGCGGAGAATCGCTGACGCTGCGGCCTGAATTCACCGCCGGGATTGCGCGCGCTTACCTCACCAATGGCTGGCAGCAACACGCGCCCCTGAAACTGGCGACGCATGGCCCGCTGTTCCGTTACGAGCGCCCGCAAAAGGGCCGCTACCGCCAGTTCCACCAGCTCGATGCCGAGATTATTGGCGCGGGCGAACCGCAGGCCGATGTGGAATTGCTGGCGATGGCGGATCAACTACTCAAGGAATTGGGCGTGGCGGACGGCGTGACGCTGCAGCTCAACACGCTGGGCGATGCCGATAGCCGCGACGCATGGCGCGCGGCGCTAATCGAGTATTTCCGCGCGGTGAAAGGTGATTTGTCGGAGGACAGTCAGGAACGGCTGGAGAAGAACCCGCTTCGTATCCTCGACAGCAAGGATCGCCGCGATCAGGCTTTTGTGGCCGATGCCCCGCAGATCGACGATTTCCTGAGCAGCGAAGCGCAGGATTTCTTCGCTGCCGTGACGTCTGGATTGGACGCCGCCGGAGTGGAATGGACCCGCAATTCAGCCTTGGTGCGCGGGTTAGATTATTACCGCCACACGGCGTTCGAATTCGTGACCGACCGGCTGGGTGCGCAAGGCACCGTGCTTGGCGGTGGGCGCTATGACGGGCTGATGGAAAGCCTCGGCGGACCTGCGACGCCTGCGGTTGGCTGGGCTGCGGGTGTTGAGCGACTGGCGATGTTGGTGGGGGAGAAGGCCGAGAGCAGGGTCGAGATTGCAGTTGCTGCGGAAAACCGAGATAGGGAAACTGATGCAGCTTCGGCGGTCGCGATGTTCAGACGCATGGGTATCAGTACAGAACTCTTTGCCAGCGGAAGCCCTCGCAAGCGCTACGACAAAGCACGCAAAGCTGAACCCGGCGTCCTAATTTCGATGGATGTGCGAGACGGCGAGGATGTGCAAAATTGGCTTGTAACCCTGCCAGAGATCGACAAGCAAGACGACGCATTTCAGGCATTTTTGGCACGCTGGGACATTCCCGACAATGAAAATTCTTGATGACCATCACCCTCGAACGCCTGCACCACATTACCAACCGCTTTGCGGAGCTCGAGGCGCGGATGGCTTCGGGTACGCTCGAAGGTGAGGCGTTTGTCCAGGCGAGCCGGGATTACTCTGAGCTGGAACCCATCGCCAAGATCGCTGGTGACATACGCGATATGCGCGCCGAAATGGCCGATCTTTCCGCGCTAACTGAAGACCCGGAAATGAAGGCGATGGCGGATGAGGAGCTGGCGGTGCTGCGGGAAAAACTACCCGCCGCCGAACGCGCGCTCGCCATTGCCATGTTGCCGCGTGACAGAGCCGATGCGCGGCCTGCCATGCTGGAAATCCGTGCGGGCACAGGCGGGGATGAAGCTGGGCTGTTCGCCGCTGATCTGTTCCGGATGTATGAAAAATACGCTTCTGAGCAGGGCTGGAAAGTTGAAACCGTCAGCATGAGCGCGTCGGACGTCGGCGGCTTCAAGGAAGTGGTCGCCAATATCAAAGGCACCGGCGTGTTCGCCAAATTGAAGTTTGAAAGCGGCGTCCACCGGGTCCAACGAGTGCCAGTGACTGAAAGCGGCGGGCGCATCCATACCTCGGCGGCGACTGTGGCGGTGTTGCCGGAACCGGACGAGGTCGATGTCCAGATCGACCCGAACGACCTCAAGATCGATATTTACCGCGCCAGCGGTGCAGGCGGTCAGCACGTCAACACCACCGACAGTGCGGTGCGCCTGACTCACCTTCCCAGCGGGTTGGTGGTGATCCAACAGGACCAGCGCAGCCAGCACAAGAACAAGGACAAGGCGATGCAAGTCCTGCGCACTCGCCTGTATGACCTCAAGCGCGCCGAAGCCCACGGCGCCGAAGCCGAAGCGCGCAAGGCAATGGTTGGCTCGGGCGACCGGTCCGAACGCATCCGGACCTATAATTTTCCGCAAGGCCGTGTGACCGACCACCGGATCGGGCTGACCCTGCACAAGCTGGACGAAGTCCTCGCCGGGCCGGGGCTGGGCGAATTGGTCGACGCGCTGGCGGCGGAGGACGAGGCCAAACGTCTTGCCTCGCTAGATGGCTGAGCAAACGGTATCCGAGGCAATTCGCGAGGCGGCCGGCCGGCTGTCCGAAACCAGTGATACCGCGCGGCTCGATGCGGAATTGCTTATGGCCGAAGCGCTCGGCGTAACGCGGTCGGAATTGCTGCTGCGTCATACCGGCGATCCCGTGCCGCGTGTTTTCGCTGATTTGATTGCGCGCCGAATGCGCCACGAACCCATCGCCTATATTCTTGGCCATCAAGATTTTTACGGGCGCAGTTTCATCGTTACGCCGGAGGTCTTGATCCCACGAGGGGATAGCGAATGCGTGGTGCAGGCCGCGCTTGATGTCATGCCGAAAGAAGGCCGCGTGCTCGATTACGGCACCGGTTCGGGCGCGCTGCTGCTGACCTTGCTGGCTGAGCGCCCCGGCATTGAGGGGGTCGGAATCGACAATTCGCTCCGCGCGTTGGCGGTGGCCGCGGCCAATGCAGCCCGGCTGGGGGTACAGGATCGGTCGCGGCTGCTCCGGCTGGATTGGCACGATGCGAATTGGCATTCAGACATCGGACAGTTCGACCTGATCATCGCGAATCCGCCCTATGTCGAAACCACTGCGCAGCTTGCGCTTTCGGTTCGTGAATATGAGCCGGATGCGGCGCTGTTTTCGGGGGCTGACGGGCTTAATGATTATAAGATTTTGATCCCGCAGCTGCCCGGATTGCTCCGGCCAAACGGTGTTGGAGTCCTGGAAATCGGGGCTACCCAAGCAGATGCAGTGAGCGATCTGGCCTGGTCCGCTGGCTTTGCGGTCACGATGCACCGCGATCTTGCCGGACGGCCCCGTGCGCTGGTTTTGCAATAAAGACTTGGCAAAGGTCATTACAGTAGCTAACCCCTAACCAAGACCAGTGGTTTGCGGCGTGTACGCCACCTGCCCGGTCTAGCTCCAAAATCTTTTAAACAGCTCGGGTGTTTTTGCTCGTGGTGAACGAAGACGGGGCACCGTGATCCGCATTTAGGTGGGTACGGCATTCAATTCAGGTGACCGCGACGGTAGTTTTAACCGCCGATGGCCACGAATGAGGGAAGACACTTCCTTGAATAACAATCGAAATACTAACAATAACCGTCGCCGTGGCCGCAATAATAATCGCCCACAAGGCGGAGGTGGCGGCGGCGCTGGTAACCAGCTTAATCGGATCGACAGCCGGTCGCGTGGCAACGCGCCCCAGATGTTGGATAAGTATAAAAAGCTAGCGCAGGACGCGCAGCATAATGGTGACCGCGTGCAGCAAGAAACTTTCCTGCAATACGCAGATCATTATTTCCGCGTCATCAATGACAACAAAGTCCGTCAGGACGAGGCACGCGCCAAGCGTGACGACCAAAATGATGGTCCCAACAGCAATCAAGGCAACGATTCGCAAAATCAGCGCGATTCTCAGGGCCCGCGCGATCAGGGCCAACGGGACTCGCAAGACCAGCGCGACGATGACGACAATCGCCGTCCACGCCGCTCGCGCAGTCGCCGCGACGAAGGTGATGCCCGTGATGATGCCCGTGATGATGCCCGTGATGATGGCCGCAACGAAGGTCGCGGTAACAGCGCCCGAGGCAACGCTAGCCATTCGGCAAATGGGCAATCGTATGATGATAATCGTGGACAAGGCAATGGCCATGCCCGGGACAATGATGACGACAGTTCTTCGGACGATTTCAGCGATCCGCCAGAACCGAAGGTGCGGGCCAAGGTTGAACGCGCCCCGCGCAAACTGCGCGTGCCAAAACCTGCGGTTTCTGATCAGGGCGAGATCGATATCGCTGTATTGCCGCCTGCGATTGGTAGGAACTCTGACGACGTACCGGTAAAGAAGAAGCCGGCCTTGCGTCCGCGCCGCAAACGTACCGACGATAGCGAAGCAGTTGGCTGACTTGCGCCTTGACGTGGCTCCGGCCTGAGACAAGAGCCTCGCTCATGGACCGCGTCACCCTATTTGGCCATTGGCTGGCCAAGCACCCGCGCATACTCGCCGTGGTGCTTGGTGTATTGGCGGCGGCCGGCTTTCCGCCGCTAGGCCTATGGCCGGTTACATTGCTTGCAATTGGCGGGCTAGCATGGCTGATCCATTCCGCACCGACCACAAGGATTGCAGCCACCTATGGCTGGTTTTTCGGCGTGGGACATTTCACTCTGGCCAACAACTGGATCGCGACTGCGTTCACATATCAGGCAGAAATGCCAGTGATTTTGGGCTGGGTGGCGGTACCTCTTCTATCGCTCTACCTCGCCGTCTATCCCTCATTGGCCTGCGCGGCCGGCCACCGGCTTGGCCGCAACAGCTCATTCCTGATTGGCGGCATTGGTTTTGCGGGCTGCTGGATAGTGGGTGAGTGGTTAAGGAGCTGGGTGCTTTCCGGCTATGCGTGGGATCCCTTGGGCCTGATCCTGCTTGGCCCGTTCGACCGGCCCGGATTGGCCGCTTTGCTCCCCTGGATGGGCACTTATGCGTTGTCTGGATTGGCGGTGGTGTTGGGGGTCGGCTTAATTGCTGTGTTGATGGAAAAGCGGGTTTTACCGGCGGTGCTTGTCGCTGTATTATTGGCGGCTGGCATGTATTTCCCCGCACCGAAGGGCGATGAGGGGGCGCTTGCCTTCACGCTGATCCAGCCCAACATCGCGCAAGATGAATTGAATGACGGATCAAAATTTGAAAATCAGTTCCAGCGGATCGCGAAACTTTCGGCCAAGCGTGAACCAAGCGATTACCGGTTGGTTCTATGGCCTGAATCCGGCGTTCCAGACTATCTGCGCGATGGCTATCCTCAGCGTTATTATAGCCAGATGACTGCTGCGGGCGATCCCGCCTTTGCCCGGTACCGTATTGGCCGAACGATCGGCAAAGGGAGTATGTTGCTGACCGGCGCGGTTGATCTGGAAATTGCAAACGGTAAGGCTATCGGGGCGCGCAATGCCGTCACCACGATCGATTCTAGCGGAAAGATTGTTGGCGGCTATGACAAGGCGCATTTGGTCCCGGGCGGCGAATACTTGCCATTCCGCCACTTGCTTGAACCACTCGGAGCATCGCGGCTGGTGGCGGGCACGCTAGATTTCTTTCCCGGCCCCGGCCCGCAAACTTTGCCTCTTGGCCGGTGGGGCAACGCGGGCGTTCAGATTTGCTATGAAATCGTCTTTTCCGGCCAGGTCGTGGATCGGGAAAACCGTCCGGATTACATCTTCAATCCGTCAAACGATGGCTGGTTCGGTAGCTGGGGGCCGCCGCAGCACCTGGCGCAGGCGCGGATGCGCGCGATTGAGGAAGGGCTGCCGGTCCTGCGCTCCACCACTACTGGTATCAGCGCGGTGATCGACGCGAATGGCGTGGTCCGCTCGCATATCGGAATGCAGCAGGCTGACCGGATCGATGGGTTTGTTCCCCCCGCGCTTGCCCCAACATGGTTTGCGCGATTGGGCAATATCCTGCCATTGGCATGGGCGCTGACCTGCGCTTTTGTGGTTCTGGCCGCATCGCTGGTTGCCACGCGATTGAGACCCCGCTAGGACATCGTCGAACACATAAAGAAGTCTTTATATCTATCCCGCCAATATTGCTGAGGTGCCATGCGCAACACTTATCTGTTTACGTCGGAAAGCGTTTCCGAAGGGCATCCGGACAAAGTCTCTGATCAGATTTCCGACGCAATCGTCGACTTGTTCCTATCCAAAGATCCCGAAGCGCGGGTCGCTTGCGAGACGATGACCACCACCCAGCTAGTGGTGCTGGCCGGCGAAATCCGCGGGCAGGGGATCATGGACGAAGACGGCAATTGGGCTGCCGGTGTCGAGGATGAGGTCGAGCGCACGGTGCGCCAGACGGTCAAGGACATCGGCTATGAACAGGCGGGGTTTCACTGGGAAACCCTGCGGTTTGAAAATAATCTCCATCCGCAATCGGCGCATATCGCGCAAGGCGTCGATGGTAATGATGACAAGGACGAAGGCGCCGGTGATCAGGGGATCATGTTTGGCTACGCTTCGGATGAAACACCAGATTTCATGCCCGCGACGCTCGATTACAGCCACAAGATTCTGGAACGGATGGCCGCTGACCGCAAGTCCGGTGCCGCCCCGTTCCTTGAGCCCGATACCAAGAGCCAGGTGACCTTGCGCTATGCCAATGAACGCCCGGTTGAAGCCACGGCCATTGTGGTGTCGACCCAGCATGCTCCCGGCTATTTTTTCCACAAGGGCGAAGGCGATGCGGCCAAATATGGCGAATTGCGCGACTATGTGAAGGGCGTAATCGCGGACGTTCTGCCGGCCGAATTGTTGACCGAAAACACAGTCTATCACATCAATCCCACTGGTTGTTTCGAGATCGGAGGACCTGACGGGGATGCTGGGCTTACCGGGCGCAAGATTATCGTCGACACCTATGGCGGAGCCGCCCCGCATGGCGGCGGTGCATTCAGCGGCAAAGATCCCACCAAGGTTGACCGCTCGGCTGCGTATGTGACGCGTTATCTGGCGAAGAATATCGTCGTAGCCGGTCTGGCGCGGCGCTGCACAATACAGCTCAGCTATGCGATTGGTGTGGCAGAACCTCTGTCGATTTATGTCGATTTGCACGGTACCGGCAAGGTTGAAGAAAGCCGGCTCGAGGCGGTGATTCCCGAGCTTGTAAAGCTCACACCCAAGGGCATCCGGACTCATCTTGGCCTGAACAAACCGATCTATCTTCGGACAGCAGCCTATGGTCACTTCGGGCGGACAGCCGAAGGCGATTTTTTCCCTTGGGAGCGCACCGACCTGGTCGAAAGACTCAAGGCTGCACTGTCGCTCTGATCAGTTCAGATACCTTGCTAAACACGAAAGGGCCCGCTGCGAAGCGGGCCCTTTTTTGCGTGGCAGGCTACATCCGCGATGCAGGCTCAGCCTGTTCGTATCGGCTTTCATTCAGCCAAGATCCGACCTTCCGACCGAAACGCGCTATCGCGTGCATATTGAAGAAATGCATGCCGCCCAGCACTACAACCGCCAGACCAACTTTGCTGCTGAGGAAACGGATCGCATCGGGAATGGTTTCCGGCACGCGTCCGGATTGGACCACGAGCAGGATGAAGCCGATGTTCACCAGATAAAATCCAACTACCAACAAGTGGCTGGTCGATCTGGCCAGATGCTCCTCGTGACCGAAGCAATCGATCAGAAATATCTCGCCATTCTTGGACGAGGTGCGGGCAACCCAAACGGTCATGCCGAGGGCAAGAACGAGGTATAGGCACAGGAAATCTCGATCATCATGTGCTCCAGTTATTTCAGTAAAGACAGAAATCAGTCGGCAAACGAGTGTTGGCGGTGTTGCTCCCTTCAAAATTGTGGGCGGGGTGAGCTCAGTCCTTTGATTTGCCGGGAATGAAACGTGCGACTTCTAACCTGATTGTCAAACAGTCAACCGATGCGGAAATCTTCTAGTACTGCGCCTGTCGCCTGCATCTCGTCCTCATGCGCCACCTCTCGCCAGTCTTCTTGCAAGGCTTCCGCCTCCCACGCCAGCATCGCGGGATGGGCGAGCATGCGGTCCACCCATGCCTGTCCCTTGCCTACATCCAGACCATAGGTGCGGATGCGAAAGGCAACCGGAGCGAAAAACGTATCCAGCGCCGAAAGCTCGGGGCCGGCGAGAAATGGGCCGCCAAACTGGGCAAGCCCCTGAGTGAACAATTCCTCAAGTCGCGCGACATCACGCTGCAGGCCATCGTTTATCGGGTTTGGCCGGACCCGCACGCCGACATTCATGGTGCATTGGCCGCGCAGAGCAGAAAACCCGCCATGCATCTCGCACACCCCGCATTGCGCGAAGGCACGGGCGGAACTATCGGCGGGCCACACACCTTCATGGCGATCTGCCAAATAGAGTGTGATGCCAAGCGAATCCCAAATTGTCAGGTCTCCGTCCAATAGAGCAGGCACTTGGCCGGTCGGAGAAAATTCGCGGAAGGCGTCATAATTCACGTCACTGGCAAAAGGCTCGATGCGATCCGCGAAGGGAATATCCAGCGCCTTCATCAGCACCCACGGTCGCAGCGACCAGCTCGAATAATTCCGATTGGCGGTGATCAAAGTGTAGCCCACAATATGCGCTCCCAGATCAGCTCACAAAATGGCCGGCGGTCTTCCCGGCCACTTCTTCGGCAGTGACGCCCGGCGCCAATTCTATCAGTTTGAACGGGCTGGAATGATCCGGCCGCTGCAAGACGGCGAGGTCGGTGATGATCATATCAACGACCCCCAAGCCGGTTAGCGGCAGAGTGCACTCGGGAAGAAATTTCGGGCTGCCATCTTTGGCGCAGTGGTCCATCACCACGATGATTTTCTTGACCCCTGCGACCAGATCCATTGCCCCGCCCATGCCCTTGATCATCTTGCCGGGGATCATCCAGTTTGCGATGTCGCCATTCTCGCTGACTTCCATCGCGCCCAGCACGGTCAGGTCGATATGCCCGCCGCGGATCATCGCGAAGCTGGCGGCACTGTCGAAATAGGCCGTATTCGGCAATTCGCTGATGGTCTGCTTGCCCGCGTTAATCAGGTCGGGATCGACGTCCTCGTCATAAGGAAACGGCCCAATGCCGAGCATGCCATTTTCCGATTGCAAGGTGACTTCGATTCCGTCGGGAATGTGGTTTGCCACCAAGGTTGGAATGCCAATGCCGAGATTGACGTAGAAGCCGTCTTGCAGCTCGCGAGCGGCTCGGGCCGCCATCTCATCACGGGTCCAGGGCATTATGCGGCCTCCCGTTCCCGAACGGTGCGGAATTCGATCTTCTTGTCATAGGGCGCGCCTACAATCATTCGTTGGACGTAGACGCCGGGCAGATGGATGCAATCGGGGTCGAGGCTGCCCACGGGCACGATTTCTTCCACCTCAACCACACAGAATTTGCCGCAGGTTGCTGCGGGCAGGTTGAAATTCCGAGCGGTTTTGCGGAATACCAGATTGCCGGTTTCGTCAGCCTTCCATGCCTTAACGATCGCGAGGTCAGCGAAAATCCCTTCTTCTAGAATGTAATCTTCGCCCCGAAAATTCTTCACTTCCTTGCCGTCAGCAACCTGCGTTCCAACACCGGTCTTGGTGTAGAAGCCCGGGATACCAGCGCCGCCCGCACGCATCCGCTCGGCCAAGGTTCCCTGAGGGCAGAATTCAACTTCCAGTTCTCCAGATAGAAATTGTCGCTCGAATTCCTTGTTCTCTCCTACATAAGACGAGATCATCTTCTTGACCTGTTTGGTCCGGAGCAATTTTCCGATACCCTCATTGTCGATGCCGGCATTATTACTGGCGAAAGTCAGTCCCTTCACGCCGCTATCCCGGATGGCGTCAAGCAGCCGATCGGGGATACCGCAAAGGCCGAAGCCGCCCGATGCAATGATGATATCGTCATGCAGCAACCCTTCGAGAGCTGATTGGGCATCGGGGAATAGTTTCTTCATGGAACCTCCTGCTGAATGGCGATTTTCTAGAGCTATGTGCAACCGCTGTCACCCTGTTGCATGCACCGCTAGGTTAAATCGGGCCATTTGAAACGTGCCTGATGTCCAACAGGCGAAGCTGCCACCCGCTTACCGCGAGAAATTTTATGACGCAGCGCATCATAGTTTTTGGTGCGGCTGCGTAAAACCGTCGGGGGATTCAACAGAAATGTTATAAATCTTTGTTTAATAAAGGGAATATAGTTTGTTGTATGCAATGCATCACCCAATGAGTTTTTCGCACTTGCACAATAAAAGCCTCTCAGTCATAAAGACCGTGCCTCTTTAGGCATCCTCTCCCAAAACTATACAAGCCCGGCTGGCAACAGCCGGGCTTTTTTTGTCCAGCTTCTGCGCGGGGCGAACCGGGGCGTTCTCATCACTGCCCAGCCTCAGCTTCTCGCATTGGGTGTTTGCATCCGGCTGCCTTGCTTCCTAGCTATGGGGCCAAGAGATTCAAAAGAATCTCCGGCAAACGAGTTCAGGAGCATATGCCCGATGGCCAAAGCTGATGCGGCAAGCGAAACAACCAATGTCCGACTACAGGTCGCGGCGGCACGGCAGGAAGAAAGCGGACAGGGCATTGCCCGTTTGCCGCGTTCTGCCTTTCAGGCGCTGGGGATTACCGAAGGCGATGTGATCGAAATCACCGGCAAGCGCAGCACGCCTGCGGTCGCCATGCCGGCCTATGATGAAGATCAGGCATTGGAAATTGTCAGGCTGGACGGCCTGCAACGCGGCAACGCCGAAGTTGGCTCTGGCGAGCACGTTGTGATTACCGTCGCCCAGTCGCGCCCTGCCACCAGGGTGGTGTTTGCCCCGGCCCAGCGTGAAATGCGTTTGCAAGGACCAACGCAGGCACTGAAACGAAATTTCTTTCGTAAACCGATTGTTGCGGGGGACTTGGTTGCGACTACCGGCCAGCAGCCAGTGCAGAATATGCCCCCCGAAGTACGCCGGATGTTCAGCACCCCGGCCTATGCGCTGACCCAGATTCGCCTGAGCGTAGTTTCCACCGCGCCCAAGGGTATCGTCCATATTGACGAGAATACCGAAGTTGAACTGCGTGCTGAATTCGAGGAGCCGCGCGATGGCCGGGCCGTCGTCAATTACGATGATGTTGGCGGGATGGGCGATACGATCGAACAATTGCGCGAGATGGTTGAATTGCCGCTGCGCTATCCTGAATTATTCACTCGGCTGGGAGTTGATCCGCCCAAGGGTGTCCTGTTGCATGGCCCCCCGGGGACCGGCAAGACTCGCCTCGCGCAAGCCGTCGCTAACGAGAGTGACGCGGAGTTTTTCACCATCAATGGCCCGGAAATCATGGGTTCCGCCTATGGTGAGAGCGAAAAGAAGCTGCGCGAAGTGTTTGAGGAGGCGACCCGCGTTGCGCCGTCGATCATCTTTATCGACGAGATCGATTCGATTGCGCCCAAGCGCACCCAGGTACCCGGCGAAGCGGAAAAGCGGCTGGTCGCGCAATTGCTGACATTGATGGACGGGCTGGAGGCCCGCAGCAATCTGGTGGTGATTGCGGCCACCAACCGGCCTGACGCGATTGACGAGGCCTTGCGCCGCCCCGGCAGATTTGACCGCGAAATCGTAATCGGAGTGCCGGATCAGAAAGGTCGCCGTGGAATCCTTTCGATTCACACCCGCGGTATGCCGCTGGGTGAAAAAGTCGATCTGGACGAGTTGTCACGCGTCACGCATGGTTTTGTCGGCGCCGATCTGGCCGCGCTGGCCCGTGAAGCAGCCATCGATGCGGTGCGCGGTATCATGCACAAGATCGATCTGGACGAACAAACCATTCCGCCGGAGGTGTTGGAGGAATTAATACCAACCTGCATTGATCACGACCCACGCGCCCATTTGCGACGGCCGATGGTCATGATGTGCCATGGCTGATCGACAAGCTTGTTCCAAGCCTCGCAGCAGTGGTCGACGATGTTGTCGTGGGATG
>Ga0209702_10002471_pt1 | contig 32168 bp, 20 predicted proteins | sample FRY01_FD_187210 | JGI IMG/M metagenome (GOLD analysis project Ga0209702, IMG submission 187210) | Freshwater microbial communities from Lake Fryxell liftoff mats and glacier meltwater in Antarctica - FRY-01 (SPAdes) (version 2) | ecosystem: Environmental > Aquatic > Freshwater > Ice > Glacier...
AGCAGGAATCGCCGCTGTTTTTAATTGTCCAATCGCTGGAGTTATTTTCGCATTTGAAGTCCTTTTGGAAGGATTCACTATCCCTGCTTTTATTCCATTACTTATTGCTGCCGCCACTGCTGCTGTAGTTTCTAGAATGCTTTACGATGGGCAACTATTCTATTTGATTACAGAAGGCTATCAAATGAGTAGCATCCCATTTTATGTTGTTTTGGGAATTTTATGTGGAATGGTTTCGGCCTACATGACCCGGTTAACATTGAAAATCGAAGGTCGCTTTGAATCCCAGAAAAATGTTTGGAAAAAAGCCCTTTTAGGAGGAGGAATGCTGGGAGCGATGATTTTTCTTATGCCCGTTTTTTATGGTGAAGGTTATTCCACGATTCAATCTCTTTTTAATGGAAATCATGCAATGTTCACAAATTCTATCCTATTAGAAGGCACAGAACCAAACATGTGGTTTGTGTTAATTGGCGGAGTTGCAATTGTTCTTTTGAAAGTAATTGCCACTTCATTAACCATAGGTTCAGGTGGCAATGGTGGAATCTTCGCTCCATCACTTTTTACTGGCGCAGTATTAGGTTACACGCTAGCCTTTGGTGTTAATCAAGCTGGCTTAATTACTTTACCAACAGCAAATTTTGTTGCAAGCGGAATGGCTGGTATTCTGAGCGGAGTTGTGCATGCTCCATTAACAGCAATATTTTTAATTGCAGAAATCACCGGTGGTTATTCTTTATTTGTTCCGCTGATGATCGTCTCGGCCACCTCCTACTTCATTGCTAGAATCTTTGAACCTTATTCTGTTTATACCACTCGATTAGCAAACCGTGGATTATGGTTTCAACAAAATCGTGATTACGGTGTTTTGAGGTCATTAAGGTTGAAGTCTTTTATTCGCAAACAGCCGGAATCATTGCAGGCCGAAATGAATATTGAGCAATTGATTGATGTAGTTTCACACTCACACCGTGATTTATTTCCAGTCTTAGGAAACGATAGTAGGCTTTTAGGGATAATTTACATTGATGATATTCGAGAAATCTTATTTCGGAAGGAACAATATCCCAATATTACCGTAAAGGAACTAATGAAAAAGCCCAGAGCTGTTGTAGATATTAGAGATTCTATGCCAAATGTGATGGAACGCTTTGAAAAAACACATGAAAATGTTCTTCCTGTGACTGATTTGGGAGTCTTTCAAGGAGTGGTTTATAAGGCAGATGTATTTACTGGATATAGAAATAATCTAATTCGTCAGGCTCAAGAGCTGAGTTAAAAAAAGTTTACATTTACCCTAAGAAATAGCAAGAAAATGAGTTATCACGTACCAGACGGTAAATTATACAATCTCTCTATGATCCAAGAGATTGCTCATGGAAATATGGATTTCGTTAAGAAGATGATGTCATTATTTATAGAGACAATGCCTCCTGCAATAACTGAGTTAAAAACATCAATGGGTTCAGGAGATTGGGCGAATCTAGGAGCTGTGGCTCATAAAATCAAGCCTTCAATCGACACGATGGGAATTGAATCTTTAAAAGAAGATATTCGTTCCCTAGAGAAATTTGGCAAAGAAGCCAGTAACCTTGATGAAATCCCTAATTTAATGGGGAAAGTAGATGCTGTGATTTCTAAAGTAATTGAAGATCTCGAAGCTGAATTGAACCAATAAAAAAATCCTGCTTTGTGCTAGATTTTTTTATTTCACACTTATCAATTCTACATTAAAAATCAACTTAGCTTTTGCAGGAATTGTAGGAGGTCTGCCCGCTTCTCCATAAGCAAGTGCATAAGGTATAGAGAGTAAAGCTTTTCCTCCTGAATTCAAATATGCAATTCCTTCATCCCATCCTGGTATAACCATACCTGCTCCAAGCCTGAAAGAAATTGGCTGGCCTCTTAATACTGAGGAGTCGAAAATATCTCCATTCTCAAGAAAACCTGTATAATGAACTTCCACAGTTTTTCCTTTTTCAGCTAGAACTCCTTTTCCTTGTTGTACAACATTATAGACTAATCCTGATTCTGTTTTAACACTTTTCTTTTCATTGACAACAAATTGTCGAGGTGCGAAATCTTTAAAAACATCCAAAACTTCAATATCAAAAACCAAATACGATCCAGGCGGAATCTTAGGCATTGGTGTGTCTCCATATCCGAGTTCAGGAGGAATCGTAAGTAAAACCCGATCTCCAACTTTCAAATACGGTAACGCTTCATCCCAACCTTCTATCACTTGTTTCATTCCGATAACAAATTCAAAAGGTTGATCTCTATCGCGTGAACTATCGAACTTGCGATCATCAACAAGAGTTCCTGTATAGTGAACTTTTACTTTATCACCTTTTGAAACAGTTTTACCTTTCCCTGATTGAATAAGTTTTAATTTCAGACCTGATTCAGTTGCAATTTCTTCATTTAACCTAAGTTTCAAAGGCTGTGAAAAAGTATTGATGGTAATATAAAGAAAGCAACAAATTAGGATAGATTTCATATGCATCATCTAATCGTAACTAAGTAATTGTACTTCGAAAATCAATGGTGAGTTTGCGGGAATTGGTCCTGTTCCTCTTGCTCCATAGGCTAACCATGATGGAATTCCTAAAAGTGCTTTCTCACCAGGTTTTAATGCTGCGATTCCCAAATCCCAACCTTTAATAACCATACCTTGTCCTAACGTAAATGAAAACGGTTGCCCTCTTTCGACACTTGAGTCAAACACGGTACCATTCAGAAGTCGACCAGTATAATGAACATTTACTTTCTTTCCATTGGTAGGCATTTCACCTGCTCCTGGTTCTAAACGAACAATGAATAAGCCATTTTCATCAGGACTTGCTGTATGCCCTTCTTTCGTGAGATATTCAGATATTTGAGCTACTTCCTTTTCTTTCTGAGTTTTCATATCTTCCTCTTGTTGAACTTGTGTAGCAGCCTCTCTTGCTTGCATTTCCTGTAAAGTAACAATTTCAATAACACCAACTTTAAATTGAATTATGTCATTAGGTTTAAGAAATGGAGGTATCGCTTCTGCTCTGACAGTTTTCAAAAAAAATGAATCGGCTTTTAGTTTGAATAATGCTGAATCATTTTCACTTAACATAGAAATCCCTTCCAAAATATCTCCTTTGTACGCCGATTCTTGTATTTGAAGAATCATTTTACCTTGAGGAATCGCAGTTTTGGAGTTAAATATGGTAGAATCTATTCCATTTTTTTTAATTGAATAGCTTAGATTCAAAGTTATAAAATCGCTAGGGTTCGACTTTTTTGATTTCTCGTTATGTCGCAAAATGGAATACTCTAAACCGGTGGCCGATTTTTTCCAATTTATCTTTTCGCCACTTTGAGCTTTTAGACTAAGCGCCGACACTAAAAATATCCCAAATATTAGCAAGTAGTTTCTATTCATAGTGCTCAATATTATTTAGCGTTCATTAATTGGACTTCAAAAATTAATGGTGCGAAGGGTGGAATCGGACCTGAACCATTTGAACCATAACCAAGAATCGAAGGTATAATAAAAGTGGCTGAAGAACCAACATTCATCATCGAAACGCCTTCTTCCCAACCACCAATCACTTCACCTTTGCCTAAAGTGAATGAAAAAGGCTGTCCATGATCTAAGCTAGAATCAAATTTTTTCCCGTTAATAAGATAACCTGTGTATTGCATGGTAACTAATTGTCCCTTTTTTACTTTGGGCCCATTACCCTTCTCTGTTTCGATATAATATAAACCTGAAGCTGTAGGTGCTACCTTTATTTCTTTTCTAGTAATATATTCGTTTATTACCTCAGGTTCTTCATTCATTCTTCGATCAGCATCAATTTTGTTTTGTGAAGTCATCTTAGAGCGAAGGTCTTCAAGCTTGGACATTGTTTCTTCTTCTGTCTTAATGTCAACAAGTCCAATTTGGAATTGCAAAAATGAACCTGCTGTTATTCCTGGAGGCATTTGATCCATTTTATTGGCTTTAAGAAAAAACGAATCGGCTGATACGATAAAAGAAGCACTGTCACCAATATGCATCATTTTCAGTCCTTCCATTATATCTCCCTTAAACATAGGCTCGGAAAGTTGAATAAACTTTATGCTTTCTGGGTAATCAGGGAAAGATTTGGAATCGAACAAAAGTGAATCTCCAGCTTCTCGTTTGACACTTAGCGACATGTGTGTATATAATATGTCTTTAAGCTGAGGCATTTTACCTGCTTCGTTTTCTTTGTAAAAAGCATAATAGAGCCCAGAATCTGTTGCTTTGAATCCTTCGAAAGGACTATTTGAACAAGAAGTTAAAGCGATACTAAGTGCGGCTGCGCACCCAATGATTAAGTTTGATTTTTTAAAAAACATCAGTTTAGTTGAATGAGTTCAATTTGATAAATAATTGGTGTTCTTGGTGGAACTTTATTTTGATCGCCGGTCAACCCGTATGCGAGGTGCGAAGGTAAAATAAATTCAGCACGATCGCCTACTCTCAATAGTTTGATGCCTTCATGCAATCCAGATTCTACATCATCATGGTCAACTCTGAAAGTAACGGCACCTGTTGAGTCTGAAGAATAACAAAATGTTCCATCTAACAAAGAAATTGAGTAATTGACTTTCGCGAGCATTTCGGGTTTTGCGAAACGGCCTTTACCATCTGGAATGATATGAAATCTTAATCCAGTACCAGTAGTTTTCATAGTCAAATTATTCTTAACTATATAACTATCAATAAGTTCGGACTCCTTTCCAACATAACGTTGATTTTCTTTCATGATAGTCTCCTGAAGATTACTCTCCTCTTCAGAACTTAAACTTATTCTTTTGTTACTCTGTTCTCCGCTGCATGATGCAAAAGAAAGAAACATAAGTTGCACTAAGAAAAAATAAATACGAAACATTATTTTAATTCTGGATATTGATTTAAAACGCTTTTAAACTTAATAATTGCTTGGTCTAAAGATTCTTCTGAGACTCCTCCTGCCGCGTTAATATGACCTCCTCCAGAGAAATATGACCCAGATAATTCATTCACTTTGAAATCTCCAATAGATCTGAAAGAGATTCTAACTTTCCCTTTGCGTTCAGAAAATACTGCAGCTAGCCTTGTTCCTCTTATACTCAATGCATAATTCACAAGACCTTCTAAATCACCTTCTTGATATCCGTATTTAATTAAATTTTCTTGGCTCAAATAGATAAATGAGGTATGGTATTCAGGAATAACTTCTAGACAGTTTGAGAGTGCAAATCCCCACAATTGGAGCTTTTGAAGAGTATTCTGGTTCATTAAGGACTCATGAATAAGCCAATGATTTATCCCTTTGCTTAACAACATCGCTGAAAGTTGATGTGTATGAGCGGTAGTTGCTTGAAATCTAAATGAACCTGTATCTGTCATTATTCCTGTGTATAGGCATTTGGCAGTATCTGCCGATAAAAACAAATCACCTTTATCATTCAAAATCCAATCAGTAACCATCTCACATGTAGAACTTGCAGTTGTTTCTGACCATGTTGCATCACAAAATGAGTCTGGATTTTGATGGTGGTCAATCATAACTTTGTACGCTGGCGATTGAACCAACGACTCACTTAACTCCCCAACACGAGACGGATGATTAAAATCCAAGCAAAAAACCAAATCGGCTTTCTGGAGAAAGTCTTTAGCTAATTGCGGATTTTTTTCAGCTACTAAGATTGAACTAGATTGCGGCATCCAATTTAAAAACTCAGGAAAATCATCAGGAACAATAACCTGAGCCTCAATTGAATAAGCATCTTTTAGATATGCTTTTAATCCTAATGAAGACCCGAGTGCATCGCCATCAGGGTTTCGATGAACGATGATACAACATTTTTTTAGTGGGTTGAGTAGAGTGTGAATTTTGTCTGACTGCTTGCTGGTAAACTTCATAGGCAAACCTACCTAATTTTAAGAAACTGTGGGATAACTATGCTTTTGTTTCATTAAAAATAAATATCTTTATGAATTGAAAAAATTCAACAATAGATGACAAATTTTTTTGGGCGATTAACACAAAATGTAGTAGTTGTGATTTTTATAACTGCATCTATCTGTATGAGTTCTTCATGCAAAAAAGATAAGGATAAAGAAGAAACTCCGGAAGCTACACCTATAGGATCTGCGATACTCAACAATGCCTATACCTCTTTCTCTAGAGGATATTTTTACATAAGCGATGTTGGAAACAATTGGACAAACTTTATTACGCTGTATCGAACCGATAATTCAGAAATACGTATTATTTTCAGGGATTTTGGCACTGGAAAACGAGAAATTGTTTCTCCGTCAGACTCTATGCTTAGCATAAGATATATTGATGCTAGCAGTAGGTCTTACATCGCTGATACTGGAATGGTGAATATTACCAGTTATAAAATGAGAGATGGAGTTGTAAGTGTAACTGGTGGGTTTACTTTTAAAGCTAAATCTGCACCTATTAGCTTCCCTAACGGAACGGCAACATATATCACGGTTGAAGCAAACGATGGTGCATTCCTTAATCTTCAGACATCGGACGATTAAGATTTAATAAAAAAATATGAGTTTAATTGTTGTACTAGGCGCTGGGCGTTCAGCTGGTTATTTTATTGACTATACCATAGAATTTACAAAACTTAAAGGAATTCGTTTGAAGGTTGTTGACATTCAAACGAAACATTTAAATGCGAAGCTATTAAGCAACCCTCATTTGCAAATTGCCGATGCCGAATTATCTGATGATAAAGTTCGACGACAAATAATTAAAGGTGCTAGTTGGGTGGTTTCAATGCTTCCAGCCTTTATGCATGTCAAAGTAGCCTTAGATTGTTTGGAGGAAGGGTGCAATCTTGCTACAGCTTCCTACGTTAGCGAAGAAATGAAAGGTCTATCAGATAAAGCGGAGGCAAAAGACTTGATTTTTTTAAATGAATGTGGATTAGACCCTGGTATAGATCACATGTCGGCAGTTAGGATAATCCACGAAATACAAAGTAAGGGCGGTAAAGTAACTAGTTTCAAGTCATATTGTGGAGGTTTGATAGCTCCCGACTGCATCGATAACCCTTGGGGTTACAAGTTTAGCTGGAATCCGCGAAATGTTATTCTTGCCGGCCAAGGAACTGCGAGCTATTTAAATGACACTAGACTTCAATACGTGCCTTACCAGCGAATTTTCCAAGATCCTGAAGTAATTATAATGCCTGATGGAACGGTATATGAAGGTTATGCCAACCGAGATTCTTTAAGCTATATAGATGTATATGGCCTAGATGGAATAAACACTTTATTGAGAGGCACTCTCCGTTACCCAGGATATTGTAGAGCTTGGAACTTATTGGTGCATTTGGGTTTGACTGATGATACATACAAATACCAATTGAATGCAAGTACCACTTATTCTGATTTCTTTCAATCGTATTTGGATGAAGAAAAAAGCGGGGATATTTTTGAAAGAATTCGCTCTACAATAGGAATGTCAGATTATGAAGACGAGGCTATTGAAAGAATTTTGTGGATTGGACTTAATTCCGAGCAAGTAATTCCACTGAAATCTGGAACTCCAGCGATGATACTACAAGACTTGTTAGAGCGAAAATGGAAGCTTCAATCGAATGATCGAGATATGATTGTGATGCAGCATTTATTAACCTATGAGAAGGATGGTGAATCATTTGAAATTAAAAGTTCTATGATTCTGGAGGGTGAAAATGAAGCTAAAACTGCCATGTCAAAAACAGTGGGTTTACCTCTTGCAATAGCGCTGAAAACAATAATAGAATCTGATTTTAAAGAAAGGGGTGTGATTATTCCAACTATGCCATCGTTATACGAGCCAATTTTGAAGGAGCTTGAAAAATACGGAATCAGATTTCAGGAAGAAGAAACAGTCTTGAATTAGAAACGATATCCGAATGCAAACCACAATGTGGCTGTAGTTGCGGTATTTGTTCCATTAGGTAATGTTGTGAAATACCTCCGAGAACCAATACCTAATGAAGAGGTTATAGAAAGTTCTTTTACAGGATTCCAAACCCATCCTGACTGAAACAAAACGGAAGTATAGCCAATTGTACTTATTTGGGAATCTGCTCCGCCAAAGAAGTTATTATCACGGTATCTAGCATAACCATAGCGCACAGCGGGACCGAAATAAAAGGTGAGCTTACGTTGGCCAATAGGATAATAATTTAATTCTACTCCAGAATAAAAAACATTGTAATAATTTCTTATACCGTTTAGCGAGTTATTGGTATTTCCGTAAAGGCTAAAACTTAAAGGTACTCTAAGACCAAGCTTCTTTTGTTCGCCAATAAGTCTTTCATATCCAACTGTAACATTTTGAAAAAGAATATCAGCTACATTTAAGTAAATCATATTATTACCGAATTCAAAGTCATTATTTACTTTTCTCTTATCAGTATAAAATACGTCTTCAGCACCACTCTCATAGGCGATTTTAGTTACTTCATCGATGTAAAGACGGTAGTCAGGTCCTTTTTGATTAGAAAATTTCTTGTATTTAATTTCTTTTTTTCCAACTTCCACGACCTTAGATTCGATTGTAGAACCATCGCGAAGATGAATAATATCTTGTGCAAAAATTTGGCTACCAAAAAAGAATGCAAAAATTACAATCAGGTTTTTCATGAGGCTTATATTAATCTTGGGCGAATATCAAGGAAATAACGAAATAAAAAAAGCCTCGCGTATGTGCGAGGCTTTTTTTTATTAAAAGTAGATACGATTTAATTCTTAATCAACTTCTTATTAATAATATGCCCATCGATGTTCAGTTGAAGAACATAAATTCCAGCAGTAAGCGTATTGAGATCTAGTGTAAAGTTTTGCATTCCTGAATCTACTTTGCCAGAAAAAGGTGCAAGAACTCTTTTTCCTAACATATCAACAACCTGAACATTCACGTTCGAAGGATAATCAACATTAAATTCAAGGCCAACTGCTGTTGACGCAGGATTTGGGAACAAGGAAACTGAAGCGTTTGCTTCGAAATCATCAATAGAAAGAGCCGTTCCAATATTAATATCATCTAGGTACACATTGTTACTTCCAACATCTCCAGCAATAAATTCAAATCGGAAACGAACATTAGACTGGCTTGCCACACTTGAAAGAGAAACAGCAAAATCTTGCCATTGGTTGGTATTTGTAGGAGCAAATGATGATGAGTAGTAACCAGCGGTGATTAGCGCGCTACCAGTCCAAGACTTTCTAAGTACCCAACTTTGTCCGCAGTTAGTTGATGTGTAAAATCTTAACTGATCTGCAGGAGTTCCGCCTCGTTCTGCCGCTGAAATACGAAAAGTCATACTAGGAGAAGGAATCGTAGTCATGTTATAGGAAGGAGTAACAAATGCATCAACTTCTGTTGGCGTATTATTATAGTTAATCATTCTGATACAGCTATTTGCTGGACCGTATCCTGTCCAAGGACTAAATTCCCACTTATTATTTGAATCATCCCCGTCAAAGACTAAGTAACGTTGGTTAAAATTAGATTGATTATCAAGGTAATCAGAGAAGGGCCCTTGTGGATTCTCCGCAACGTCAGAGGACACATTAATTAGTTGAGATTTCTCAAAGCTGTTCGTTCCAATAGTATTGCTTACAGTTAACTTGGCCTTGTAAACGCCAGTATTAGCATAAGTAACAGTTGGATTAGTTGCAGTTGAAGTCGATGGAGTTCCACCTTCAAATTCCCAAGCACGAGTATAACCTTCTGCATTGTACGAAGCATCAGTATAAGTAATAGTTGATCCGCTACAGATCATTACACGATTCTCACAGAAATTTGGCTTTGGAGCGCAAACTTGAGGATTTGCCATGTCTTCATCACGAGTGCCTGTTGCAGCGGTATTTGATGCAGCAATTATGTTAGCTCTGGCAAATTGCAAAACACCATTCATTACTTCTAATTGCCCCAATGAAAACATGCTCATGCATTGATCGTCTGAATAATCCATGTAATTCATGAACATTTCACCAGCAAGAGAATCTTCTGCGGGTCTTCCACAACTCGTAGTTTTATATGGAAAATCTTCCCAACAGATACCATAATTTGGCCCTTGAGCAATTGGAGTATCATCAATACCATCGCTTCCGCATTCTGCATCTCCCCAAATGTGACGAAGTCCTAACCAGTGGCCAATTTCATGAGTCGCAGTTCTTCCAAATCGTTGCCCGAACTGACCATTTGCGGCAGTTCCAATACTACCGACACAATCGTGTCGAAGTACAATTCCATCAGTTCCTAAAAAACCACCGAAAGGGAATTGAGCATATCCTAATACTTCGCCACCTGTACCTTGCACAGATCCAATTGACTTTACAACCCAAACATTCAGATACTTCGTAGAATTCCAATGGCTAACCTCTTTAACGCCATTTGCATTGTTAGCATCACTTGATTTGGGGGAATAAACTCTAACAATACCATCAGAACAATTTCCAAGGTCGTCTTTAGTTGCAAGACGGAATTCAATTGCACAATCGGCAGCAACATCTCTAAAAACATCAGGCGTTATAGAAATATTAGGGTTTGTTAAACTAAAATCTTCGTTTAAAACTCGAATTTGATCTTCTATTTGTGCCCTAGAGATATTTTCAGGCCCACATTCATGAATGATGTGAAAAACTACTGGAATAATTCTCTTATCACCTGCCTTAGCTCGCTCACCTTTATTTTTAGCAAGGTAAGTTGCTAGCTGCTCTTTAAAGTCATCATATTGAGCTTGAATTTCTGGATGTTGTTGTTTGTTATATTCTAACTCTTCATTCGTAGAACATTTATGAGGAGTTTGATTAGATTGGGCATTCAAACCAAATGATATGGCGAATAATCCTAAAGCGATACCGAAACGAGTAAACTTATTCATGCAATTAGTTTTGTATATCTGAATTTCATTTTAAGCACAAGAATAAGAAATATATCTTGTTAGTAAAGGACAAACAGAATTTTGTTTTTGACATTTTTTTGTTATTCAAATTTACTTTCATTTTTAAAAGTAAACAAAGACAAAAATCTCTCTTTGTCGAACTATTTCAATTTACAACGACTAAATATCTAAACGATTGACAAAGTGATGATTCCAAACATTTATCCCTTTAGAAGAACAATGAGCCTCCAAAATGTTTTTTTGATTCCCATAAACCCAAGGTGCCACTAACACCAAATTTGGTTGAACGACATCTATCCAAGTTTCAAACTGAGGAAGATTAATTTTCCCAACAATGAGCAAGATGAATTCTCCTTTGGGACGACTTGTTGGGATAAAATCATTACATGATAATAGCAAAGTATAATGAGTGTTTCCTAAAGCTAATACAGGTTGATTACAGCTAGAGTTTTGTTTGAGTAATATTCCTTCTGAATATAAATGAACCGATTGCTGCGTAAATTTTGAAGTTGCCAAAGTTAATGATGGCTGATTTCTGTTATGTTTATATAAAATGTACTGAGATTGCTTTTGAGGATACTTTACTTCTAAAAGTGAACAAAGTATTAAAATAGTTAATCCTGACTTTATTGCAAATGATAGGCTGAAATACGAATATAGGAGAATCATAATTATTAAATATCCTAATAAAATGCACGTTGATAATTCTAAGGTCTGAAAGCTGATTGAAGCATTAGGTAAACTTGCCACTAAGTGCGAGAAGGCAATTAATAAACCAATTCCTTTTAAAGTAAACCAAATTAACACGTCTCCTAAAAAGGGTATTGATTGAAAAATAATTGCAGCGAATCCAAGGTATGATATAACAGATGCTAAAGGAATCGCTAAGAGATTAGATAGAAGAAAGTAAACAGGAAATCTTCCAAAATAGAAAAATGATACTGGTAAAGTCGCAGCCTGAGCAGCAAGAGAGATTGTTGAAGAAACTAGAATAAGTCTAAGTAAGCGATAGCTAATTTGTTTGATCAAATTCAATATCGGATTTGCTGCCAATATTCCAAAAACAGCGCAAAATGATAGTTGAAAACCTATATCTAAAATGATTCCTGGGTCTATTACAATTAGAATGGATGCGGATCCTAATAGAAGATTAAAAGGAGGGATTTTTCGTTTAAAACCCTTCCCTATTATGACCATGGATAACATGCATGCAGCTCTAATAACCGAAGCAGACATGCCCGTAATTAAAGCATATGACCAAAGGCTGATTAAGGACAAAACTGTAACAATTACATTAAATTTTTTGTTCTTGAAACAAAAGCCCAATAGAATTGCAATAACATTAAATACCAATCCAACGTGCAAACCTGATACAGCCAATAAATGAATGATTCCAGTATCTACAAAGGCCTGTGTTAATGATGGGTCAATACCTTTACGATCGCCAAGTAATAATGCTCCGGCAAGTTCGGCTTCATCATTCATTGATTCAGAACTCGAAAATTTGGTCAAGCACCTAGCCCTTAAGTCAGATGAAAAAGCTTGAAGAGATGTACCAATTTCTTGAGTTATCAAAAGATACTTGTCCGTATTAATTACTCCATCAAACTTGTTATTTATTAACCATGTTCTGTAATCAAATTGGTCATTGGGCGCTGAATATCCTGGCAAATTGGGCTTTCCAAATAAATAAACAGTTGATTTAATTGAAGGAATAATAGAGTCATGATATAGCCAAATTTTACACTTATACTTCCCTGAAGCCTTCTCCCATTTATCATTCAGATTAAACGATTCTAAATGAGCGTTAAATTTACAATTACCCAAACTATCATTTATAGGTTCTGAAAGCACTTCAAACTTGAAAATGCCGGATTTTGAGTGAATTTTTGAACCACAGAAGTATGGTTGCTTTTCGGGTATGGATAGAGAACTAGATAAGCATCCGACAGAGCAACATGCTAAAATCAGAGAAACGGAATGTATTACACTGACTTTTGAAATTATACTTGAAGTATGCAGGCCAAATGCTAAGCCAGATAATATGCATAAACAACAAGAAATGCTCAGTACAAAATAGAAATCGAAGGCAAACTCATTTCCTGCAACAACTCCAAATCCAATAGCAAGTGCGGGCCTTCCAATGGGATTTGCTTTCCAGAAATTAAACTCTTGCTTTGATTGAGAAATCATTGTCAAAGCAAAAAAAAAGCCACGCAATGCGTGGCTTTTTAAACATTTATATCCGTTTAAAACGATTGCTATTCAATCACTTTAAATTCAGTTCTACGATTCAACTGGTGTTGCTGTTCAGTACATTGTTCGCAAACACAGCTAACACTAGGAACTGTTTCACCATAACCTTTGAATGTCAAGCGTTTAGGATCAATATCACGCAAAGTGCAATATTTCACTACAGACTTAGCACGGTTTTCAGATAATTTCTGATTGTAATCATCATTACCACGGCAATCGGTGTGAGAACCAAACTCCACTTTGTAAGTTGGGTTATCAATTAACAACTTAACCATTTTGTCAAGTTCTAAAGCTGCATCAGAACGAATATTCCACTTGTTATAGTCATAATAAATATTCAAAACTCGTGGACCCGTTGTTTTCTCAAGTTCAATAACCTTACCGTCTTTACACGTTTGAATTACATCAGAACAAGGTCTGTCGACGGTTGAGATTTCGATTGAATTTGTTAATGTTTGATTAAATCTTGCATTAACCGTAAAGTTGTGCCCACCAACTAGTTTGAAAGTAGCTATACCTTGACTGTTAGTCATAGCACTATCAACAATTCCAGTTTCTTTGTTCATGGCATAAACCATTGCCCCAACGAAATCTTCTTTTGAGATTTTATCTTTAACGCAAATCTCAGCCGAAATAATTGGGTCTTTGTAGATCACTTCGTAAAGCTTATCAGATCCTGAACGGGTTGAAGATAAGTTTCCTACTTTTCCATCAGCATCAAGATTAAAACTAAAATCATCTCTAGATGAATTGATAGGAGACTTAACGTTTACTGGAGTTGACCAAGAATCACCTGAAACTTTACTAGTGAAGATGTCTAAACCACCCATACCTGCGTGACCATCAGACGAGAAATACAATTTTTCGTTGAATCCCATATTGGGCATCATTTCGCGAGCAGCAGTGTTAATGGAAGCACCGAGGTTTTTAGGCTCATCCCATGACGTTCCGTTCCAATTACAAACATAGATATCAGTTTGACCAAATCCACCAGGACGATCAGAGGAGAAATAAAGTTTCTTTCCGTCAGGACTAAGAGCAGGATGACCGTTTGAATATTCGTCGCTATTAAAAGGGAATTCTTCGATGTTTGTCCACTCACCTTCTAAAAGTACAGCCTTAAGAATCTTTAGATTAGCTTCATTGGTCACGTTCTTTTTGATTTTACCTTTAAACTGGTTAGTTCTGGTAAAATACATAGTTTGTCCATCAGCAGAGAAAGTTGCAAATGCATCATGATATTCACTGTTTACACCACCTTTAAGAGCATCAGGAGCTGACCATTTTCCCGCTTTATCTTTCTTTGTATAATACAAATCCATGAAAGACATACCAGAATATGGATCGCGATCCTTTTTACCATCAATGATTGTTTGTGCGGTGAAAACAATTCCAAAATTGTAAGTTGAGCCGCCAAAAGCTGCCGAGGTGCCGCTTAACTCAATCGGTAAAATTGAGTATGCACAAGTATCCATTTGATTATCAAACTTTTTAGGATTCTCACAAGCATCAATTAGACCTTTAACAACTTGGTCATCAGGAACAGAAGTGGCATATGATTGAAATGCTTTTTTTGCTTCATCATATTTCTTATTTTGCATGAGAACCTTGCCAAAGAAAAATTGATCTTGAGGAGTACTTCCTTCCATCGCAACAACTTCGCGATATGTTTCTTCAGCAGCAGGCATATTGTTCATCAACCTGTAAGAGTTAGCCAACTTAGACTTCGCTTCATACATTGGCTCTTTATCGATAGACTTCTTGTATTGAGTCACCGCATCAGAATATGCATAAGCGTCGTACTTTTTATTACCCTGGTTAAGAAAATACTTTGCACCGCATCCGCTAAACAGCAGACCCAGGCTTAAGAGAAGAACGGGGTATGTTTTTTTCATAATATAGTTTGCTTGATACGGCATTAGAAATAACGAGGGTTTTTAATCTTAACAAGTTTCTTCACAAAATCATAACCTAACATAATCTCATGAGAACCGCCTTGATATGTTCGGATTGCTGTTGTCGTATAATCGTATGCATATCCTGCACGAAGATTTGGAGTAATTTGAAATTGAACCATACCAACAACGGCAGCGTTGTATCGATATGAAACACCTAACCAAAAACGCTCATTAAAAAGGAAGTGTGCATTTAAATCGGCAGAAATAGGAGCTGTAGGCTCGAACTTAACAAGAAATGAAGGCTTGAAATCAACAGAATTACTCAATTTCCAAACGTGACCACCATTTAGGTAATAGTGTCTTCTCAAACCTGCGTCAGTATTATCCTGCTTCCGAGAATCGATAGTTAAAACACTTGGAATTGATAATCCTAAATATCCTCGTTCTGTGTAATAGTACATTCCGAAATCGAATCTAGGAGTCCAAACGCTTTGATTGGCATTATAAAGTGGATCTCCTGCGTCAGGAATATTCTGTAAATCAGACACATTAAAAGTTTGGTTTCTAATTCCGGCACGAATACCGAATGATAATTGACCTCCTTTGGAACCAGTCTTAATTCTGTAAGAATAAGAACCTGAGATGTCATTAATGGAAGTAAGACCAATGGTTTCATTAGTAACCATAAAGCCTAAGCCCATGTTCTTGTCCCGAATTGGACCATCTATAGCCAATAAGTTTGTTCTCGGCGCACCGGGGAAATTAACCCACTGACTACGGTGGAGCAACGTTGCTCCCCAGTATGGATGCGTACCGGCATAAGCCGGATTCAGAAACAGCCCATTGAACATGTACTGGCTGATCTGAAGTTCCTGCTGAGCAAAGCTCGTCAGAGAGAAGGCCAGCAGACCTATAACTGTAACTATTCTCTTCATTTTATTTGGATTTGGTACAATTCGTTTATTTTGTTAGTGTTATTTTATTTTCTTCTGATGTCGATATATCCGTTGAGGTCTTCTTTTCCTTCGGTGTTTAGGTCAACGACAATGAAATACGTACCATCTGGTAAAACGTTACCATCATTGCTGATTCCGCTCCAATTATTTACGTATCCATTAGCACTGTATACTAAACTACCCCAACGATTGAATATATTTATCTGATTCTCAGGATATCCTTGAATGCCTCTGATAACATAAAAATCGTTGAATCCATCACCATTTGGAGTAAATCCATTAGGTAATACTACTTCAGAAGGTTCTTTCAGCGTAATTGTTGCTGAGGTAATGCAACCAAAATCATCTGTTACATTAACAGTATACAATCCAGCTAAAAGATTGAAGATGTCCTCGTTACTTGAAGTATAATTTGTTGGACCTGACCAAGCAATACCCGTTACATTGCCTTGACCTGAAATGAATAAATCGATAGAGCCATCATTTCCACCTAAAACCGATACGTTGTAATCATCGTAAAGAATTGGGCTAGAAAGATCTAAAGTGATCTCAGGCGCAACAATTATATTAATACTAGCATTAGCTTCACATCCATCAATGTTTACTGCAGTTACAGACCAAAGTCCAGCAGAATTAGCAGTGATTGTTTGACCGTCACCGGCAGGAGTCCAAGTATAGGTTTCAAAACCAGCGCTTGCAGTCAACTGAACCTCTACAGGCACGTTTCCACACACTATAGAATCAGGTTCAGCGGAAATTACTAAGGAGCTTACTGGTTTAACAGTAATTAAGATAGGAGTCGAAGATGAAGAACATCCTGCTGCATTTGTTACTTGCACGTTGTATAGTCCACCAAAAGTTACGTTTAGTGAATTATTAGTTTCTCCAATGATATCAACGTTATTAATTTGCCATTGATTTCCTGTTGCAAAGCTACTAAGAAGAGTTACAAAATCACCTTCACAAATAGTAGCTGGACCATCCAAAGTAATCGTTGGAGTTGCAGGTAAAGGGATTATTGTTATTGAAACTGTATCTCTTCCAACACAACCATCGGCTGAATTTTCTAAAATGTAAAGTCCATTAGTACAAGCTTGAATAGAAGGAGTATTACTTGTTGATGCGTCTGGGAAAATCCAATTGATATTAGCTCCCGTACTTGCTAATGTTGCACAATCACCTTCACAAAGTGTAGTAGGATCGTTGGTAGTAATTTGTGTTACGGGAAGTGCTTGAACCGTAACTTCAATCGTATCAGAAGTAGCAGGACAGATTCCATCAATAGAAGTGACAAAATATGAACCGCTTGTTGTGACAAGTATCTCATCAAAATTCTCTAGTCCATTACTCCAAATCACAAAGTTACCAGTAGTAGCTTGCAGAATAACGCTATTTCCATCGCAGAATGTTGTAGCACCTAAAGCAATGATTCCTGGGGCTGGAGGAACTGCATTTAAGTTTATTTGAATTGTATCACTTGAAATACAATCATTTGTATTTGTCGCTAAAACGCTGGCAGTAGTTGTGGTACCTGTAACCAATATCATTATAGAAGAAGAAGCATCGCTACCCACTATTTGCCCGTCTGTAGACCAAACATAAATTGCACCTGCTATATCCTCAACACTTAATGTCAATATTTCTCCAGGACAGGCATTAATATCTGAGCCTAATTCAACATTTACAATCGGCAGCACAGTTACAACAACTGTATCAGAAGAAACTCCACATGCATTTGATCCACTTACAATGTAAGTAGTTGATACTAGCGGCGTAGACACTGGATTAGGGATAATAGTTCCTGATAAGTAAATTGACGGAGACCAAACTAATCCACTTGCACCTGTTGCATTTAAAGAAATTGATTGGCCAGCACACACTGTAGTATCGTTATTAGCAACAATATTTGGCGTTGGAACTACAATTACTTCAACAGATTCTGAGGAACTTGAACAACCAAATACATTTGTAACATTGACAGAATAAATTCCTGATTCAGTTACAGTATTGGATTGATTTAATTGATCAGGACCTAAGTTGCTCCAGATATTTCCTGTTTGAGAACTTGAAGTAAGAACTACACTCTCACCTTCACAGAATGATAAAGGACCATTTGCTGAAATTGTTGGTTGAACAGGTGTTGGATTCACGATGATATCAACACTCGCAACAGAGAAGCTACCTTGACATGTAGGATCATTATCGCTAACCAAAGAAATCAATGAATACGTAGTCGATAATGATGGACTCACGATGGCCGTAAACGTGTTACCTACAAAAGAGGCTACGGGGATATTTGAAGTCCCATCAGAATAAACAAAACTGAATGGTCCATTTCCTGTGATTTCGATTGTCAATGCTACAGAAATACCACTACAAATTGTATCGTTGTCTAAAGATATTGAAGCTGAAGGAGCATCAGAGTTGGTTATTGATGCAGTACCTGTTACCTCGCAACTTCCAGAGGTAACTGTTACGCTATATGTTCCAGAAGGTACATTTGAAATATCTTCAGTTGCACTTGTAAATGCATCTGGTCCAGTCCATTCAAAGATTGGAATTCCTGCACTACCTGTAACAGTTAAATCTATACTACCAGTAGAAGCACCACAAGAAGCATCAATCACTACAAAACTTAATATTGGATCATCGGTATTGATTATTGTAACACTGACATTCGCAGTACAATTGGTAAAATCTGTTACAACTAATATATAATCACCGGAAGCTAAATCTGAAAGATCTTCAGTTGACACATCAACAGTATTAGGACCATTCCAAGAGAAAGAATAAGGCTCTGTACCACCAGTTACAGTGACATCGATTGATCCAATTGATTGACCACAAATAGTATTCACTTGAGTTGACGTAGCCACAACTGCATCACTGCCTTCAACGTTACCAGAGTAGATTAATATACATCCATTACCATCAGTAATAGTTGCAGAATAATCTCCTGCACATAAACTAGGGAGGCTAATTTCTGAAGCTCCATTATTCCAGAGAATAGTAACAGGATTAGGAGCATTCGTAAGCGTTAATTCAATTGCACCATTGCAATCACCACAAGTTGTATTTGTAACATTTGCTGTCACTGAAGAAGCAGGGGCACTTGGGATATCCAAGTCTAAGATTACTGAACAATTTGAATCGTCAGTAATAGTCACTTGACAAGCTCCTGCAGGCAAACCAGTTGCATTTGGCAATGTTGAGCCATCACACCATAAATAAGTGAATGGTGCAGTTCCGCCAAGCAGAGCAATGGTAACTGAGCCATTGTCAAGTCCACATGTTGTTCCTACAATTGAAGGAGTCGCTTCAAAGCTATTGCTGTTCGAAATTGTAATAGAAACAGAATCAATACAAGCTCCTTGAACATCAGTAACTACTAGCGTGTAAATTCCAGCACCTATTGAGGCTTGATCTTCCACTCCTTGAGTAACTCCAGAGCCTGTCCATAGATAAGTATAAGAACCAGAACCTCCAGTTACAGTAACATCAATAGAGCCAGCATTATTTCCACATTCAGGATTAATTTGAGTAAAAGAAATCGTTGGACCATCTTGAGTATCAATTGTGAAACTTGCTGAAACTTCGCAGGCCGCATCGTCAGTAACAACTACTGAATAATCACCTGTAGCCAAGTCAGATAAATCTTGAGATACTTCACCATTTGGAGACCATAGATATGTGTAAGGAGCCAAACCTCCAGAAACAACTAGATCAATTGAACCATCAGTTGCACCGCATGTTGCATCCGTTTGATTAACATTCAACGCCGGAACTCCTGTGTTGGAGATAGCAACAGAATCGATTGTTTCGCAACCATTATCATCGATAACCAGAAGGAAGTAGGTTCCTACGCTTAGGTTTGAAATTGTTAATTCAGACTCGGTAGTACCTGTCCAAGATAAACTGTAAGGTTCTACTCCTCCAGAAATTTGAGCAGTAATTGAACCGTTATCTAAGTTACAAGATGCATTCGTAACAGTGAAATCGACAATAGGAGCATTCTCGTTTTCAACGCAAGCCTCTAAAGAAACTTCACAACCATTAGCATCTGTAACAGTAACTATATAGCATCCAAAAGCTAAATCAGAAATGTCTTCAGTAGTTGCTGTAAAACCGAATGAATCGTCCCAAAGGAAAGTTACATTTCCTGATCCTCCATCAACAGTTAAGTCAATTGCTCCTGTTTCAAGACCACACTGAGTATCAGTTATGATTGTAGAAAGAACTGGTTGATCTGGATAAACAAGCACAGAAGTATCACGAATAACACAACCACTACCGTCGTTAGCAGTTAATATATATGTTCCAGCCGCTAGATTACTAATGTTTGCAGTTGAAGCGAAAGGCGCACCATTGAAAGTCCAAGAATACGTAACAGGCAATACTGCTCCAGATAAGGTAGTTACAACACTTCCCGTATCATTTCCGCAACTTGGATTAAGCTCTACAAGAGATGAACTTGGTTGTGTACTTGGTGCAATTGTGTAAACAGCTGTAGCAGAACAACCATTAAAGTCAGTGATAGTTAATGAGTAACTTCCTGAAGTTAAATTTATTTGATCAACAGTTCCAACACCATTGCTCCACAGAATAACTAATGGGGCAGTTCCTCCTGTAACAGTTACATCGATTAGTCCATTATTTTGACCACATGTTGTATTCACAACAGTTGCAGTAATACTTGGAGGATTGTCCAATTGAATAGAAGCTGAAGAATTAACAACGCAAGTAGTTTGATTATCCGTTAAAATAAGGTTATAAGTTCCGACTTCTAGATTTGTTAAATTTTGAGAGCTTGCAGTGAATGTATTTGGACCAGTCCAAGCGAAATCAAAATCATTAGAGCCACCTGTTATAGTTAACGTGACAGATCCGGTAGCTTCAATACAAGATGTATTTGAAGATACTACAGTAACGATTGGTTGATTTCCATTGATGATTACATATTCGCCACTAGCTGTGCAAGTAACATCTGTTTGATCTGTAACAGAAACGTTATATGTTCCTGCTTCTAAAGCTGTTATGTCTTCAGTAGATTCAGCATTTGACCAAACAAAAGTGTAACTTCCTGAACCACCATTGACAGTTAGGTCTATAGCACCATCAGCATTCCCACAAGTTGATGTAGTTAGATTGGCAGAAAGTGTAATTGTGTTTAAAGGAGCTATCGTTGATTCAACAGTAGCTTCGCAACTTGCTCCATCCGCAATGGTTACCGAGTAAGTGCCTGGAGCTAATCCAGAAACATCTTGGGTTGTTGCCGCTGTATTTGGAGTCCATGCATATGTGAAGGGAGCAGTACCTCCAACGATTGTTATATCTATTGCTCCACTTAAAGGTGAAGCGCAAGTTGGATTGGTAACGTTAGAGCTAGCAGTAAATTGATTGCTATTCGTAATTGTAACTTCTACAATAATCTGACATCCACCTTCATCAGTAATCGTGTCTGTGTATGTTCCAGCTTCGAGACCTGAAATATCTTCAGTAGTCGCACCATTGCTCCAACTGTGAGTGACGTTTCCTGTTCCAGTTCCTGGCTCAATAGTTATGTCAATAGAACCAATTGATTGGCCACAAAGTGAATTTTCAGAAGTAAAGGTTGCTACTGGAGCATCGCCAATAATAACTGATGCAGAACCTGTAACCTCGCATGTGGTGATTACGTCGATAACCGTAACTGTGTATGCACCAGCACCAAGGTTAGATAAGTCCTCTGTTTCTTCATTTCCTGGAGTCCAAGAATAAGTAAAGTCACCTGAACCTCCGGTAACAATTAAATCGATAGCGCCATTTGTGTTACCACAAGTAGCGTCAGTAACATTGAGAGCTAGTTCAGGCTCGTTGGTATTAATGATTGTAAATGAACTATCAGCAGTACATCCATTATCGTCTGTAACTGTAATTTCATAAGAATTGGCAACCAAGGCTGTAATTGCAGGAGTTGTAGCACCTGTTGACCATAAATAGGAATAATCAGGAGCACCTGCCGAGGCAGTGATAGTAATTGAACCAAGTGCTTGACCACACAATGTATTTTCAACCAGTCCGCTAAGTGCTGGACTTTCCAGTGTAGTAACCGGAGTTGAGCTTGAAGCTTGGCAAACTCCAGCTGGAGATGTATAGACAAGTGTATATGTAGTATTTCCTAGAGCATTGGTAATAATACCAGTTGAAGGATCAACCAAAGTTCCATCAGCTGGATCTATATCAAATGCATAAGTTCCACCAGTTGCAAAACCTGCAGCACCAAGTGGAGCTAAAGAAGCGTTGTTAGAGCAAAAAGGCTCCAATGTAAAATCTACAACATCAGAAATATTAACTGTAACAGATGTTGTTGAAGTAGCTTCACAAAATTGACCTTGAGCGATGTAGCGTATTATATATGTAGCACCAATTACTGCGTTAGAGATTATTCCTGATTGAGGATCTATGCTAGCTCCATCTGCGGGATCAACATCAAATGAATAGATACCTCCTGTTAAGAATGAAGGAGCAGGAATAGGAGCACCTGAAGTTGTTCCGCAGAAAGGTAAATATGAAAAATCCGAAACAGGTCTTGGTGCAGTTTGAATTGTGACTAAACCAGAGTTGCCGTTTGAACCACAGTTAGTAGGGAAATTATCTGTAATTCCAATGATTTGATAAAACCCAGATTGACTTGCGAAAAAAGTGTATTGATGAGTATTTGGTGTTGTTGGGGTTCCAACGTCATTTACTGTAACAAAATTAAACCCATCAGGAGTATAGAAAATATCGTAGGGTGCCACTCCACCTTCGATAATAACTCCTATCTGAGCTGAATCTCCTTCGCAAATAGTGACAGTAGTGTCTGTAGTTGTAACTAATGAACCATTTTCAAAATATCCAAGAAAAGTAAATATTGGCGTATTAACTTGAATACAAGCAGGTATTGAAGAAGTTGCGCAACCGGTTGAAGCTGAAGTTACTTGTGTATAATAACAACCACTACTAACGACACCAATAAATGGATTAGTATTAATGCCACCAGGGAACCAAAGATTTCCTTGAGCAGCACTAGAGGCGATAAATGTAGTTGCAGAACCGAAGCAAAATGCAGAAGGTCCGTTCAAAGTAACGGAAGGGGGAAGACTTGCTAATTCTGTTTTAATAGTGATGTCGGCGCCATTATCACTTCCAATAATTGCAGGATTAGAGCTAACAACTCTTATTCTATAACCAGTTCCAAAAGGAAGGTTACTGGGAACCTGCGCATAAATGAAAGAAGAGCTAACAACACCAGCAAGATTAACAGAACCTATATTGGTAGGCGAGGTAAAACTTCCATTTAAATCCGATAACTGCGCTGTGAAAACATTGTTCAATGCGAAGCTGGTGTTGGACGTGGTGAAATTAACTACGATAGCAGAGCCAGAACAGAAAGTTCCAGTAATAGGCAAAGTAGTTATCGTATTTCCACCGGCAACTTCCAAAGCAATTGGTGAATGTGTGGTTAAACCTTCCGAAAGCGTATTGCTTAGTGGTAAAACAGCGAAAGAACTTGCATCATTTATGTTGCTTGCCACCAAAGTAGGCAAAGAAAAACAGAAAGAAAGCAAAGCCAAGTAAAAACTTCTTTTCATAAAAGTATGTTTATGCGACGGGCAAAAATAATCAGATTGGCGAGATAAAAAAAAGTTGCACACCTCTAAATTTCAGCATTTAAGGGTATTTTAATTATAAATTGAAAAATAGCTAGCTAACTGATTGTTTACCACCATTTAAAGATTTAATGTAAAGTCCAATTTTACTGAGGTTTTATAAGTTAAATCCCTATTGCTTGATGAACTTATTAACAATTGCCCCTTTTGTTGTGTGAATATGTAAAAAATAGATGCCTGAACTAAGATTTGAAACATCAATTTTAAGCATGTTATAATCAGAAAAATTCGATATCATCCTTCCTGACATATCAATAATTTCAACCTCATTAATTTTAGCGGAACCACTATTTGAAAAAAGTTGAATATGATCGAGAGCTGGGTTGGGATAAACTGATACGGCGAAATCAGTGTTTTTTGAGTTTATTTCATCCGTATTGAGGAGTAGATTAAATCGGAAGTTCTCAATGACAAACCTCATAGCATTAGCTTGTTGTTGTGTAAAGGCATTCATGCAATTTTCGTCCGAATAATCCATGTAATTTTCCAGCATGTCAGGTAATTCATTTGTGACATCGATACATGAGTTCACGGAGTAATCGCAAGTTTGCTGGTTTGCTTCACTTGCAGATGGAGTATCGTTTAATCCATCATCTTGAGTACAATCACCATCACCCCAAATATGTCTTAAACCTAAATAATGTCCTACTTCATGGGTAGCCGTTCTTCCTTGATTAACTGCAGCTAATGTTCCAGTTAAGCTTGGATTGGGTCCAAAAACTTCATAATGCACAACAACTCCGTCTTCGGCAGGATTTTCAATCACGCTTCCTGCAGGCCAGTTTGGGGCTCCTTCGGGAGGTGTCGCAAAACCGAGAACCAAGGGAAGATTGATAAAAGGAATTGCCATGTTACACACCCAGATATTTAGAAAATGATTTACATCCCAGGCGTCCTTCCCGCTTGTTGATGATGATTTCATATCGGTTAAACTCAGCCAAAATGATGCTTGAGAAGTCTGAGTTCTTGTAATACCATTCGTTGGATTGCCTTCCGGATCCCATTGAGTCAAAAAGAACTCAATTTTCGTATCAGCAGCAACTGGTAAAAACTCGTCCCTTGTCAAATTTGCATCGGCATTTAATCGACGAAAATCGCCATTTAGACGATCTATTTGAGATTGAACTTGAGCATCACTTATATTCTGGGTTTCATTGTTATACAAAACGTGCACAACGACCGGGATTCTCAAAACTTCATCGCTGGCTCTATGGCCTTGCATTGTTGCATATTGAGCAATTTCGTCTTGAGTATCTAAAATTTTACTCAAATACGAGGGGTCTGATTCAGCTCTAGAATTTATTAAATCATTCGTTAAACATCTGTTCAACACCTGCGCCGAAACAGATTGCAAGAAAAATAAGTGAATGATAATTAAGGTCGATGTCATTTTCATATGAAAAACTTTACGACCAAATTAATAAATTCAATTTAATTCAAAGGATAATCTTTGATAATTAAATCTGTAACAACTTGCCCTGAGATTATTGCTGGTGGCACACCGGGACCTGGGACTGTCAATTGACCGGTATAATACAAGTTCGTTATCTTCTTACTTTTTAAAGAAGGCTTCAAAATAGCAGTTTGCATTAGAGTATTAGCCAATCCATAAGCATTACCTTTAAATGCACCATATTCACTGACAAAGTCCCTAAATGCAAAATCTCTGCGATAAACTATGTGTTCGCGAATTGATTGACCTGTTGAAAACTCTAACCTATCCATTAATTTATTAAAATATTCTTCTTGAATTTCATTTGTATCTTCCAATCCGGCAGCAACTGGAACTAATAAAAACAAATTTTCACAATTTTCAGGCGCTCCGCTTAAATCTGTTTTGGTTGTGATTGAGGCATAAAACAATGGGTCTTTTGGCCACGAGGGATTTACATATATTTCTTGAGCGTGAGGACCAAAGGGTTTATCGAAAAATAAATTGTGATGCGCTAAATTCTTCAACTTTTTATTTAATCCGATATAATATAACAAACTAGATGGAGCCATAGTTCTACTATTCCAATACTTATCAGAATAAGAACGATGAGATTTAGGAATTAATTTTGTTTCGGTAAAATGATAATCAGCAGAAGAAATAATAATATCTGCAGTAACTATTTCACCTTTAATTTTTATTCCAGTAATTTTATTTTTATTGATAATAAATTCATCAACTGGGCTCGAAAATTTAAATTCAACGCCTTGTTCTTCAGCGATGCTGCACATGGCATCCACAATTTTAATCATACCTCCTTTAGGAAACCAAGTTCCTAAAACTAAATCGGCATAATTCATTAAACTATATAATGCTGGAGTTTTTTCTGGCATAGCGCCAAGAAACAATACAGGGAATTCTAATATTTGAATTAATTGAGGATGGGTAGTGACTTTTCTTGCATGAGAGGATAAATCATTAAATACATCTAACTTAAGAGCGCCTTTAATTAGTTCCCAATCGGCAAACTCCATTATGCTTTGACCTGGTTTGTAGACTAATTTATTGATTCCTACTTCATATTTATATTGGGCTTCGGCTAGAAATTTCTTTAGTCGAGGACCGCTCCCTGGATCTTTATCTTCAAAGAGAGCAACTAGTTCTTCGAAATTAGCTGGAACCGATGTAAAATCATTTAATCCCCAATAAACATAATAAGAAGGATCTAAACGTTCCAGATCATAAAAGTCGCTTACTTTTTTACCAAATCGGGCATAATATTTTTCGAATACCTCTGGCATCCAATACCAACTTGGCCCCATGTCGAATGTAAATCCTTCAGCAGAAAATGATCTTGCCCTCCCTCCTGGCCTATCATGTTTTTCATAAATTGTTACTTGAAAACCTTTCTGAGCTAGGCATGCAGCAGCTGACAGTCCTGAGAATCCTGCTCCTACAACAATTACTGATTTCGACATGTGATAAATTTTACTGAACTTAGTGCGATAAACATCGTCCAAATCTAATTGTTTAAAGCAGAAAAACGAACAAAATGCAATTCCCTCAATTTAGAAGATATAATGATGGCAATACATATTTCAAGATCATTGATTCTTCAAATTTTCTTGAACATAAAAGAATAGGAAATGTATTTACGGTTATAGAAATTAAATGTAAATTGTATCCGGAAAAAATGTTTCTAAATGATTTATTAATTTCTAGTTTTGAACACGTTGAAAAAATAGATGAATTAATATATGAAACTGAAATTCAGAATTGGGCTCAAAAATTAAAACAATTTTTAATTTAAAATGATTCAAAGGAACTACAAAAAGGAAGCATTAACAATTCATTGGAAACCTGATGTATGCATTCATTCGGCAAATTGTGTACAAGGTCTTCCGCGTGTATTTAATCCTAAATCAACGCCTTGGATAAATCAAGAAAATGCTACAATTGATGAATTAATTCATACGATAAAAACATGTCCGTCTGGGGCGTTAAGTTATACCTTAGATGAAGAAGTTAAAATTATAAATTCAAAATTAACAATGAACATAAAAATAAGTGAATCGGGACCGATTTTAATTTCGGATGGATGTGTTATTGACTATCAAGGTCGCACTATTGAAAAGGAAGGAATGGTAGCATTATGTCGTTGCGGACATTCATCGAATAAGCCATTTTGTGATGGAATGCATCGTAAGATTGGATTTGACACAAAGGAAAATCCAATTAAACCGGAAGATTAAATTCGATTTTACGATTTATTGGGTTAGCATATATCTGAATTAAATAAGGCTCGGTGTCTTTTTGATCTTCTGGAAGTAGATTTAATTCATCTTTTAAAATTGCTTTAAAAGCATCTATATCTGCTTGTTTATAATGCGATTGCATTTCATTATTACCATTTAATAAATCGTAAGCAACATAATTATACGGGTACAATCGATAATTCTTAATTATTCGTTGATCCAACACTTCAGCCAAATGTTTTAGACATTCGTTTCTGCTTCCTTGCTGAAACGATGGTTCTATTTCTTGGTAAGTTAATGGCTTATCAAAAACATATTGCACTCTACCTTTTGAACGAGCGATGCCATTTTTCATGCTTAATAAATCTTCGCCGGCTTCTTTAACGTATTTTCCTTCGCGAGCTTTGGTGTATAACTCTTTTGTTTTCAAGCCTCCGCAGGGCTCAATTTCATAGGAAATACTCACCGGCACAATGTTTAAGGATGCATATGCTTGAACGATATCACTTTCTTCGCCCAAGGCAAACATTTTTAAAAGACCTGCTTGTGTTCTATCAGCTCCATTTTTGGTGCGTCCTTCTTTTTGAGCAATCCAAACAGATACTTTCTCAACTTCAATGGAGTGCCTAATAAATGATGACAATCGCAACGAGTATTCATACGCCTGTTTAGCATGAACATCGCGATGGACGATAAAATTCTTATTCAGTTTTGCCAAGTCTTCAATCCATGGCATTTGCAATAAGTTGCTTCCAACAGCAATTCTGGTCGTTGGAAATCCTTCAATCAGCAACATATAATTTAACACTGCTGAGTCGAGGACGATATCACGATGATTGGAGATAAATAAGTAAGGAGTTTTAGGATTTAAATGCTCTAATCCGGAGGTTCTAACACCATTTGTTGTACTTCGAATAATGGCATTTACGGCATTTGCAATTATCTCCTCCTGAAATTGGTCTACAGATTTAATCGTTTTTAACTTTGAAATTAGAGCACTGGTGGATGTATCAGGAAAAACATAACGCATTGCAGTATGAAAAGAAGGTTGATTAAGCAAACGTTCCATAGCAACGGGCACTTCATCGTCTCGGAAAGGACGAATTGCATCAAATGATAATTCTTTGTTAGTACTTTCCATATCTGCAAATAAAGAAGAATTTTCGAAACCTCGACTAAGATTACGAATCAGGAATTGCTTTTAAACTGAATCCTTGGCTAATCAATTGATTGAGAATGACTGGCAACGCTATTTTTAATCGTGGCCACGCTTTTTCTGAATCATGAAAAGTAATTATCGAACCATCCCTCGTATTTGCCATGACTATGTTAATACAATCTTCCGCTATTAACTCATGGCGATAATCTAAAGCTAGGACATCCCACAAAACTACTTTGTAGTTGCGTTTAATTAGGAAGAATTGTCTTAGGGACATTCTTCCATAAGGTGGACGAAATAGTTTTGATTTGAAAACATCTTCACATTTTTGAACGTCAGATTTGTAGGCATCAAAACTTGATTTCCATCCATTCAAATGAGAGAATGTGTGGTTTCCAATGGTGTGACCTTCTTTAGAAATCTGATGAAGTACTTGTGGATTGGCGTCAGCATTCTTGCCAATGCAGAAAAATGTTGCTTTTGCGTTTACCTTTCTTAACTCCTCCAATATAAAGTTTGTGATGGTTGGATGAGGTCCGTCATCAAAAGTAAGATAGACTTCATTGTTGCCGCGCGGCATTCGCCATACTCCGCCAGGGTAAATTGAGCGGAGTATGGCGATTGGCCTTACGAATAATGAATTAACGCGCCGAGGCACCTATAATGGTTCCAGATGTTGACATGTAAGCTTGTTCAAGTCTTCTGAATCTTCCATCAAGATTTTGTTGAATTTCTTGACGTTTAGCTCTTCGTGAAACATCAATCATGTATCTCAGAATTGACATATTTCTTTGAGCATCATTGTCAAAATCTTTGTAGATTTTAGGTTTTTGACTGAAATAGTAGTCAAGTTCTTTCTCTACAATGTCGGCATATTCAAGTATGATTTTGTCTGCTTTATCGGGGACTCCAGCTTGATAATAATCTTCTGCCAATTGAACAGTAAAGAAATTATAAGGAACATTTCTTGCCGGTAAAACTTCAAATGCTTTATCCAAGACTTTTGCAGCAGAATCTTTCTTGCCTTCTTGAATAAGTGCAGAGGCAAGACGATCGAAGTTGCTTCGAAGATTCATTGTCATACGGATGTTGTTTTCATCCATATAGATTTCACCTTTATCAACTCCGCCCCACTTGAATTTATTCATGATATTATCATACATCTTGTCGGTATCGATGCGTCCAAAACTATCGCCTCTTCCTGCTGGATTTTCTACTGGAATCAACCTGTATGCAAGACCTTCTAGTTGGAAGTAGTTTTCTAAGCCTAGATAACTATCGTCGCCAACAGTAATTGCAAAATAAATAGGACGATTCCAATTATTGGTTGCCAATAAATCTAAAATCATTAATTCTGATTTTAGGATATAATTGCGCGTGATTTCGAAATTGATCGACTTAACGATACGATTTGCCAGTGCTTTGGGAACAGTTCCATTATTAATGACTTTAGCAGAATCAACAGGAATACTGAATTTTCCAGAAGGGAAGTAATCAAAATCACGACCGCTATACTTGAATTTATTGCGCGGATCATCACTAGCAACAAAGTCCATCATTTCGCGAATATTCTGATATCCAACCAAGCCTTTTTCTTCATAAATCAAAATCTGTTCACGCTTGCTTTGACGGTATTTATCCTGCGTTAATGATAAAGGAACAGGATCGGAATCGTATGCTTTACGCTTAATTTGATCGATATACCAATCAGTATTTAGCAGACTTAGGTTAACAACACGAATATCCGTTCTAATACCTTCAACTTCTTGCGCATACCAAAGCGGGAAGGTGTCATTATCACCGTTGGTGAAAAGAATGGCATTTTGTGCACAGGAATTCAAATAGTTGCTAGCATAATCTCTAGCGGTGTATCTATCGGAACGATCGTGATCATCCCAGCCTTCTTTAGCCATAATACCAGGGACGGCTATGGTGCAAACCACTGTTGTAGCAAGGGCAACAACCGGAGCTGGAGAAAATTTACGCAATGCATCATATATCGCAGCAACTCCAAGTCCTATCCAAATGGTGAAGGCATAGAATGATCCTGAAAAACCATAATCACGTTCACGCGGTTCCATGGTATATTGATTTAGGAAGACGATAATTGCAATACCAGTAAAGAGGAAGAATAACATCACCACAAAGAAATCTCGTTTGGTTTTGTTAAATTGATAAATCATTCCAATCAAACCTAAAATCAATGGTAAAAAATAGAAGCTATTGTTTGCTTTATTTCCTCCTAGAGATTGAGGGAGATTGTCTTGTGTACCAATCATCGGATCATCGACGAAAGGAATTCCGCTTTTCCAATTTCCATCGGCAATGCTTCCGTGACCTTGAATGTCGTTTTGGCGACCCACAAAATTCCACGAGAAATACCTAAAATACATGAAGCCTAATTGATACTTAAAAAAGAAGGTAAGGTTTTCGCCAAAGGATGGCTTACGCTTCATGTCTTTTAAGCCTGCCCAAGTTTTATAGCCTTTAATGTGATGACTTTGGCTACTCCACATACGTGGGAAGAAACCTGAGAATTCGGGGTCATAAACTGGAGTTTCAGTATCTTTTGACGTTGCTACAACTTCGTATTTTCCTGTTTTTTTATCAGGAGAATAAACGGTATTGCCGGGTTTGTAACGCTCCTTCTCAACAGGATTAAGGCCTGCGTTGAAGTATTGACCATAAACTAGAGGACGAGTTCCATATTGTTCACGGTTTAGGTAGCTCAGTAAAGTAAATACGTTTTCGGGATTATTTTCGTCCATTGGAGTATCGGCAGCAGAACGGATTAAGATCATACCATAACTGGCATATCCAATGAGCATTACTGTAATACAAAGTGCTAATGTATTTGCTAGAACGAAATTTGGTTTAGGACCATAGATGAAAAACGCTAGAATTCCGACTGCAATTATTCCAGGTAATCCAAGAACGAGTAACAAAAGAATTGCCAATGAGCCAAACGTATAATGCTTGTTTGCCTTGTTGCTGAAGATTAAAGAAAGAACTAATGAAACAATCACAGAGGTTATATACACAACAGCGCCACTTCCGAAAGGCATTCCTAAGGTATTTGTAAATAAGACTTCGAATATAGCAGCCGTACCAACAACTTTAGGAATGAAAGCGAATTGAACCAAACCTAGGATTAACATTCCAACAGCACCCGTCAAGAGGATTCCATTGCGGTTTGGTTTGAATTTGCGGAAATAATATATGTATGCGATAGCAGGTATTGCTAGTAGGTTCAATAAGTGAATGCCGATTGAAATACCCATTAAATAGGCAATCAAAATAATGTAACGATCGGCATAAGGCTGATCAGCAACTTCTTCCCATTTGAGCATTGCCCAAAATACGATGGCGGTAAAAAATGAGGATGTGGCATAAACCTCACCTTCGACGGCTGAAAACCAAAATGTATCAGAGAATGTGTAGGCCAACGAGCCAACTAATCCGCTTCCAAGGATGGCGAATAAATGGCCAGTAGTTAACTCTTCGCCTTTTTTAAGGAAGATTTTTCGCGCTAGGTGTGTAATTGTCCAGAACAGGAAAAGAATACTTAAAGCACTCATGAGAGCAGAAAGAAGATTCATCA
>Ga0209702_10002472_pt1 | contig 32159 bp, 14 predicted proteins | sample FRY01_FD_187210 | JGI IMG/M metagenome (GOLD analysis project Ga0209702, IMG submission 187210) | Freshwater microbial communities from Lake Fryxell liftoff mats and glacier meltwater in Antarctica - FRY-01 (SPAdes) (version 2) | ecosystem: Environmental > Aquatic > Freshwater > Ice > Glacier...
CGACTGCCACATACAGTGTTGTAGCATCCTCTGGCTTCCGCCAATGCGTCGCGTGCGGAGCCAATGCCGGATCGCCTGCAGGAAGCTCCTCATCTTCCGACTGTTTATGTAACACGGGATACACGGGAGAATCTGACGCGTGTCAGGCTTGTGTTGCTGGAAAATATAAGTTTTCAGTGGGTGCTGACGCGTGTCTGGACTGTCCAGCATATACGCATTCACCGGTAGCTAGCACACCAATCACAAGCTGTTTGTGTAATATGGGCTCTACCGGACCCAATGGTGGCGCTTGCGAAATATGTGAGGCAGGAACGTACAAGAACCAGCCTGGCCCAGCCGAGTGCTCGTCGTGCCCACAAAACTCTGATTCTCCACAAGAAAGCGTTGCAATTACGAATTGTGCGTGTAACGCTGGATTTTCGGGCGAAGACGGCTCAGAATGTGACAAGTGTTTAACTGGCACATACCGCCGTCTAGGTTTTACCAGTAAGACATGTTTGTTTTGTCCTGCAAATTCCAACTCGCCACAGCAAAGTGTTTCGCTGCTGGCGTGTTATTGTAACGCTGGGTATACTGGACTAGGTGGTGGCACTTGCACAGCATGTGTGGCAGGCACCTACAAACTCAACACCGGGAGCGCTATTTGTACCACCTGTATTGCTGGTCAGTATTCTCCGGCGGTTGCAGCCACCTCGGACACATGTATCGACTGTGTAGCAGGAAAGTTTTCCAGTGTTATTGGTGCCAGTGAAATTACAACATGTCAAAAATGTGCTGCTGGATCATATTCTGCCAGGGATGTTGGCAATACAGTTTGTACCCTGTGTGGTATGGACACATTTTCTACAGTAATTGCCGCCACATCAGTTTCTGTGTGCCAAACCTGTAACAGCACACAGGTGTCTATCGCCGGACAAACGCGGTGCACGACGTGTGAAAATGGGAAGTATAAGGCAGAAACTCTGGTGGTATGCAGTGTTTGCAGGCAAAGGCACTTTTGTACCGGTGGAATTGCCATTCAATGTGACGGCAATTCGCAGACAGTTCCGCTGGACCGGGTGGATGCCGCCGAACCTCGAGACTGCCAATGCAACACTGGGTACGCCCATCGAATCGAAGCCGAGCGCGACACAGACAGTGTTGTTTTTGACAATGTGTGCCATGCCTGCGAGGAGGGGTTCTTCAGTGAAGAAATAAAGAGCATACAGTGCTCCAAATGCGACGCAGGCTACTCTTCGACAATCCAGGCCTCGTCTTCCGAAAACAACTGCGAGATATGCCCAGTTGACACGTTTTCGGCAAGCGGCGTGGCAAGCTGTACGATCTGCCAGGCAAATTCGCAGGCCCCTGCTGGCAGTGGCACCTCGCTCAGCTGCATTTGTAACGCTGGATACACTGGCGAAAACGGACAGACGTGTGTTGCGTGTGACGCTGGAACGTACAAAGTCGTGGCAGGCGCGTCGGCGTGCACTAGTTGCTTGCCAGGAACATATTCAATGGTTTTGGCGGCTTTGACGGCGGGAACCTGCCAAAATTGTGCCACTGGCGAATATTCAACGGTAGTCGGTGCCTCATCGAATATGTGTCAAGGATGCCCGTCAAACTCGAACGCACTTGAAGCGAGTGACGAGGAGATTGACTGCATTTGTAACACTGGCTCAACGGGTCCTAATGGCGGTGCGTGTGTGTTGTGTGCTGCAGGCAAATACAAGGTTGGCAGTGGTGATGCGGCCTGTAGCAATTGTTTGACAGGCCAGTATTCTACGGGCATTGGGGCCATGGCCAATGAATGCAACACATGTCCCGAGAAAACAAATTCGCCTGCAGCTAGCGGCAACATAAGCGATTGCACATGCAATGCTGGGTCAACAGGCCCTAGTGGCACAGTTTGTGTGGATTGCGACGCTGGGAAGTACAAAACGTTGTCAGGCGATGCGGTGTGTGACAGTTGTGGCACTGGCACGTTTTCCACGGCAGTGGGAGGCCCCACGGTTTCTGTGTGCCAAGTGTGCTTGCCACACTCGAATTCCCCGCTCGGAAGTGATGAGGCCTCAGATTGCATCTGTAACAATGGTTTCATCCGACCTCTGGACGTCTGTGAGAAAACTCCTGTGAATACATTCAAAAACACTTCGGGTGATACGTTTTTCGAGAACTGTCCTGCGTTTTCAGCATCCCCTGCTGGATCAGTCGCGCAAACCGCCTGTCTCTGTAACGCTGGCTACAACGGCGGTCCTGGAGATTCCTGTGCATTAATATGCCCTCCTGGCACCGAACGCGATGCTTCCAACACACAGTGCAACGCATGTGAACATCGCTTTTTTAAGTTTGTGGGGGGCGATCACTTGTGTACACCATGTCCACTTACGAAGTACACTGGTGGTATAATTTCGCATCCTCCTCCGACGGCCATGCATGGCGACTATGTGTACCACGAGTTCAGACACACTACAGCAGGATCTTCAACTACAACATCAATTCAGGTAAGGGGTGGCATTTCATCTGCGGAGCTCCTTATCATTGGTGGAGGTGGTAGTGCAGGTAGTAGTAATGGCCAGGCCAGGGGCCAAGGAGGAGGTGGTGCTGGCAGGTTATTGTGGCTGCAACAAGTCGCCATCAGCAGTGGCAACAAAGCTGTTGTCGTGGGGAATGGTGGCACTTCACCACCAACAGGTTGGGGTAATACACGTGGTGGCAATGGAATCAGTTCCAGTTTTTTGGGGTTTACAGCGGTGGGTGGTGGAGGTGGTGGTGGGGGCCAACTTGATTCATCTACAAACGCCAATTCGGGTGGTTCTGGGGGAGGTGGTGGTGATTGGAATGGGCAAGGAGGCGTAGCTTCCAGCGCAAATTCTGCCACATCTTTTGGGAACAGAGGCGGTACCTCCAGCGCAGATCGTAACATTGGTGGTGGAGGGGCTGGTGGTGGTGGTGCAGGTGGAATAGGACAAAACGCCCAATACCACGGTGGACGAGGTGGAGGTGGGAAAAATATTGGTATCACATCTAACACGATAGAATACGCCAGAGGTGGACATGGCACCTACTACGGAGGAGCTCCGCCCACTGTTCATCACATGGGGCATGGTGGGGACGGTGTCTGGCAATCCAGAGGCGCTCAAGGAAGTTCTGGAGTGGTGATTGTCAGATATTTCACCAATGGCGACCCTGGAGATGTTTGTGGATTAATATGTCCTGCCGGTGCCGAACGTGATGCTTCCAATACACAGTGTGACCTCTGTAAAAATGGCTTTTTCAAGCCTGCCGAGGGCGACCATGCGTGCACGCCGTGCCCTGCTTTCTCGCACCATAACCTGGTAGGACAGACCTCCATTACGCTGTGTCTATGCCAGGCGGGCTACCTGTGGAATCACACAGCACAATTATGTGACAAGTGTGCTGCTGGAACATTCAGCAATTTTGCAAATGACACCCGCTGCTTTGACTGTTTGTCGACTGATATCATGCAATCGGTTGTCAGTCGCGCTGACATTCATACCAGTGGAACATGCACCTTGAGGACAACCAATGGACAGGCGTGTCCTGCCTTATGCCGGGCGCCAGTGGCATTCCAAACAACAAATTCAGGGGAAAATCTCGAGTCTTGTCCCGTAAACACTTACAATGATGGCTCGACAGTCAAATGCCAGCCGTGTCCTTCACCAAGCACTTACACCGCGCGCGGTAGTCTCTCTTCAATTTCTGAATGTGAATGCATTATGGGCTACCCACGCGTTGATGGCGTGTGTATGGCATGCGTGCCTGGAACTTACCAATATCAAATAGAAGACGCCAGCTGCAGTATTTGCCACATCAACTCAACCTCACCCGCTGCCAGCATTTCTGCCGAGGCCTGCTACTGCGTTGCCGATTTTTTCGGACCACCACTTGGACCATGCACAGCATGCCCTGCGAACTCACATGCACCTCCCGGGAGCGTGCTGGGCACCTCTTGCGCGTGTAATGCAGGCTACGGCGGAGTGAATGGCGGTGAATGCACCCTCTGCGATGCTGGGAGCTACCGCGAAAACAACTATGTTGTGAACTGGGCGCGCTCGTGTGGCTTGCACAGAAATGAGCCGTGTTTGACACAACAGAGCGGCACTGCAGGCAGCGGGCATTCAGGCCTTGGTGTGGACGGACTTTTCACCACGGCTACGCAAACACCACACGGCCCCGTTTCGGCGTGGTGGCGTGTGGATCTCCAACAGTCTGTCATAGTAATTGGTCTGGCTGTTTCTGGACGCAACGAGGCTTCTGAGAGGACAGATGGGTATTCCGTTTATGTTGGGGACAGCAATGTTGGCAACGGCGTCCTGCACAACACCGCGTGTGTGATTGATCAAGCAGCGTTGCCGAACAACCGATTGGCTACAGTGTTTGATGCCTCTGTTGACACGTTTGATGCGCCCAGCAAGAATGTCACATGCGGTACTGCTGTGCGCGGGCAATATGTGTATTTTTCTACGGCAACACTAGATCAACCGCTTGCGCTGGTGGAAGTCAGTGTGTGGGCAGCTGAATGTGCCATCTGTCCGTCCAACTCACAGTCGATGAGTGGCAGCACACAACGCATTGATTGCAAGTGTGACGAGGGATTTTCGGGCCCCGATGGTGGACCATGCCAAGCGTGTGAGCAGGGCACTTTTAAAAACACTATCGGTTCTGCGGCATGCAGTATATGTGCTGCCAACACTAATTCGTTATCACAAAACACCAGAGCACACCTTTGCACCTGCAACCCTGGATTCCGTGCCGTGTTGCCCACTTCAAATGCTACGTGTACAGAAGTTGTCTCGTTTTTGGGCGAGTACGAGCAAGCACCCTTCAATTGCGTCGATCGCACTTTGTCAGCGGCATCCGATTGTTACGATCCAAGCGTGCGAAACGACCAGTGGATTGGCAGCAAAAAGAACGGGGCCTGTCTGGTGTGTCCGTGCAGTTGTGCGCCAAACGAGCACTGCCAGGTCATTATAGCGAGCGATTTGGTGGAGCATCCGCCGATTTTTCCGTGTGTATCCTGTGCAGCCGGCACTTTCAAAACGGCGCAGGGCCCGCAAGCGTGCACACTGTGTCCTCGCGATTCGAGCTCTGCGGCACAGAGCGACGCGTTGCAAGACTGTTTCTGCAATGCTGGCTTCACAGGAGCAGGCGGGGGAGATTGCACAGCGTGTGTTGCTGGCAAGTACAAACAAGTACCTGGCGATTCGGCGTGCATTTCATGCGAGGCTGGCCTTTATTCGACCACAGTGGCCGCTACCTCGAGCACAACATGTCTGTCGTGCCCATCCAACACAAATTCTGGGCTGACAAGCGCTTTCTTGACGGATTGCACGTGTAATGCAGGGGCCACCGGAGCAGACGGCTTTGCGTGCACTTTGTGTGCAGCAGGCACGTATAAAGTGGCAACCGGCAGCGTGGCATGCACGAATTGTTCTGCGAATCAATATTCCACGGCAATCGGTGCCACTTCTGATGTCTGTCTGGGTTGTGGCGTGCATTCCACCTCGCCAGAAACCAGCACGAAACAGCTCGATTGCATCTGCAACGCTGGGTTCACAGGGCCAAATGGGGGCTTGGTGTGTGAAGCATGTGTTGCTGGAACGTTTAAAATTGTACTTGGGGACAATCAATGCACACAGTGTGAGACAGGCCAATATTCTCCCACAATTGCGGCCACGTCCAATGTTTGCCAGAACTGCCCGTTGCGCTCCAATTCTCCCGCCGCAAGCCATAATGTGTCGAAATGCACTTGCAATGCGGGGTCCACGGGTCCCGATGGCACCGCTTGCGCCCAGTGTGTCGCCGGCAAATACAAGGTTGCCACCGGCGACACAGACTGCACGTCGTGTGCAGCAGGCAAGTTTTCGACCGCCATCGGCGCGATTTCCGACGTGTGCCAGCAATGCGTGCCAGACTCTATTTCGCCACTTTCAAGTGATAATGCAAACGATTGTGTGTGTAATGCGGGCTTCTTTGCGGTCTCCAACAGCACCACATGCACCATGTGTATTGCAGGTACTTTCAAGGTCAATATTGGAAATCAGCAGTGCACATTGTGTGCAGCGGGCCAGTATTCCACCGTCGCCGGTGCCATCGTAGATGTCTGCGTGCAATGCCCTGGGAACTCGAATTCGCCCTTTGCCAGCGACGAGAAGATCGACTGTACGTGCAATGCAGGGTCTACTGGCTTGAATGGAGGAATTTGCTTGGAATGTGTCGCAGGTACCTACAAGGTGGCCACCGGCGACGCAGAGTGCAGTATTTGCTTGCAAGACCAGTACTCGACCGCTGTGGGTGCTGCGTCAAACACATGCCAGAATTGCCCCATCAGGTCCATCTCTGGCCCTGGAAGCGACGAGAAAACAGACTGCATCTGCAAAGCAGGATCGACGGGCCCGCATGGTGGAGAGTGTGCACTGTGTGTTGCCGGGACCTTCAAAGCACAATCCGGAGACGCCTTGTGTGACCACTGTGTTTTGGGCACCTACTCCACAACAGTGGGGGCAATCTCGGCGAGCGTATGCACAAACTGTGTTGCCGGCACCTTTTCTGACACGTCTGCGGCGAATGGCATTGCGAGCTGCCAGTCGTGCCCGAATGGCAAATCCACGGAGGGCCGAGACGGTCGTGCGCAAGCAGAGGACTGCAAACTGTGTCCTGAAGGCACCTATGCCGAGAGTCCCAGTGGCAATGCGCAATGTGATGAGTGCACAATTGACACATTTTCAGACGTAATAGGTGCCACAACACACCTCACGTGCCAAGCCTGTAGCAGTACAGCGGTCTCGGTATCGGGACAGAGCAAGTGCACAACATGTGCTGATGGCACCTACAAACCGGATGGTTCTGTGGTGTGCACGGTGTGCAAAACCCAGAACTTTTGCACGAATGGCTCTGCTACAGTGTGTCATGCGAATTCGCACACTATGCCGCGCGACCGCGTGGACGCCTCATCCGCCAGTGATTGCTGGTGCAACCCCGGCTACGCGCATCGCACGGAAGCCGAACGTCTCACGAATGCTACTATTTTTGACAATGAGTGTTACGCATGCACTGCCGGGTTCTTCAACGAGGAGTCCAAGAGCGCGCAGTGCTCGGCGTGCGGCGCCGGCTATTTTTCTGCCACGGAAATCTCCGACTCCGGGGACAACTGTCTGCCGTGCGAGGCCAACACTTTCTCTGGGGTTGGTGAAAGCACGTGCCGCGCTTGTCCCAGCAATTCGCAGGCACCCCCACAGAGCCAGGTTTTCGACAGCTGTATTTGTAATGCGGGGTTCACTGGAGCCAACGGCGGGCCGTGCGTTGCGTGTGATGCCGGCAAATACAAGATTTCGTCTGGAAACGAGACCTGTGCTGTGTGCTTACCAGGCCAATATTCCACCACAGTGGCTGCCACCAACAGCAGCACCTGCCTGCAATGTCCATTGAACTCGAATGCCCCAGAAGCGAGCGATGAAGCCATTGACTGCATTTGCAACGCTGGCAGCGCAGGGCCCAGCGCAGGGCCTTGTTTCCTGTGCGTTGCCGGCAAATATGCGATTGGCTCTGGAAACGCCATATGCACCAGCTGCGTAGCTGGCAAGTACCTGTTGTCTGACGGTGCTGTTGCTGATACGTGCGTGGAATGCCCGTCCAACTCGCATTCAGAGGCGGCAAGTGGTGCGCAGGAGAGCTGCTTTTGCAATGCCGGATCAACTGGCCCTGGCGGTGGACCGTGTGAGTTGTGCGTCGCCGGCACGTATAAACACGCCATTGGAAATGCCACATGCACCGATTGCGACGAGGGGCGGTATTCCGTACAAGCCGGACAAACGTCTAATGCTACATGTTTGCAGTGCCCGTTGCGGTCCAACGCCGTGCCAGGCAGTGATGAGAAAACAGATTGCACGTGTAATCTCGGATCCACGGGTGCAGACGGTACCGTGTGTGAACAGTGTGTCGCTGGGAAATACAAGTTTGCACAGGGTGATGCTGCCTGCATCAGCTGTCGGCCGGGCCAATATTCAGGAGAGATTGGTGCCACCATGGACGTGTGTCGGGACTGTCTGTTGCACTCGAATTCGCCTGAAGCGAGCGTAGAGCTCACAGACTGCACCTGCAACGCAGGGTCAACTGGAAACGATGGCACGGCGTGTGAGCTCTGTGTTGCCGGCAAGTATAAAGTCGTTACTGGAGCTGCTGCGTGCGTAAGTTGTTTGGCTGCACAGTATTCCAGTGTTGTTGGGGCGGTCAACAATGTGTGTGAAACATGTTTGCCGAATTCAGACGCACCAGAAGCGAGTGCAGAGTCGACAGCATGCATCTGCAATGCCGGGTTTTCCGGCGAAAACGGCCAGCTCTGCACCGCCTGCGTTGCCGGCAAGTTCCAGATGGCAACTGGCGCCGGGCAGTGCATTTCGTGCAATATGGGGTATTTTTCCACAGCCGTCGCAGCCACGTCAAATGTGTGCCAAGTATGCCCCGTAAACTCCAATGCCACAGTGGCGAGCGATGAGGCGTCAGATTGTCTGTGCAATGCCGGGTCTACTGGTCCGGACGGTGGCGACTGTGTGCACTGTGTGGCCGGCAAGTACAAACGCTTTGCTGGTGCTGCGCACTGTGAAGTGTGTGTGCCTGGAAAATATTCTACGAGAGTTGGCGCCACCATCGATTTGTGCACAGACTGTCCTGTGTTCTCCAACGCATTGGAGGCCAGCCAGGAGCTTGGCGACTGCACCTGCAATGCGGGGTCGACTGGGCAAAACGGCGGACCCTGTGTGAATTGCATTGCTGGCAAGTATAAAGTGGTGGGCGGCGATTCAGCGTGCCTGAGTTGCTCCACCGGCAAATATTCTACCGTCGTCGGCGCCACCAGTGTTGCCGCGTGCACCGCATGCAATGACAACTCGAATTCCCCAGAAGCAAGCAACAATATTGTCGATTGCACTTGCAACGTTGGCTGGACCGGGCCAGACGGAGGTGCGTGCACGCAGTGTGTTGCAGGTAAATACAAGCAGTTTTCGGGGGATGCGGCGTGCACAGAGTGTGAAGCAGGCAAGTTTTCGACAGAAATCGGAGCGAGCGCCAATGTGTGCCAGGCGTGCCCATCGAACTCGGATTCGCCCTCTGCAAGTGACGCGCTGGTCGACTGCACTTGCAATCTGGGATGGTCAGGCCCGCTAGGGGGCACATGCACAGAGTGTACTGCTGGATCGTACAAGAACACGCGCGGCTCGGCTGCATGTACGCTGTGCTCTTTGAACTCGCACTCGCCGGCACGTAGCATTGTGGCAGAGGCATGCACCTGTAATGTTGGGTGGTCTGGAGCTAACGGGGGCGTGTGCGTTGCATGTCTCGCCGACACATACAAGGACGTGATTGGCCCGTCGCTTTGCGAAATGTGTCCGGCAAACGCCAACTCGCTAATGGCCAGCACGCTACCGTCGGCATGTTTCTGCAACCCAGGATTCAGTGGCACCAACGGCGAGACCTGCCACGCGTGCCCCCCAGGCACACTAAAGTTAATTCCGGGCTCTGCGCCGTGTTTCCAGTGCAACGTGTCGCGATTCTCAACGTGTTTGTGTGAAAGCAGTCTGATTGCGTACCAAGACTTCCGCGCTCCCACCAGTTTGCTCGATCTGCTGCAGGAACTCAAAAATCAGGTCCCGTCCCCGCAAAGCAACACATTTTTCAACTTGTGTTTAGAAAGCCGCGATTTGAACTCCAGGCGTCCAGAGTCGGACATCGACTGCGGCTGCTTCGGGTGGGGTGAAGATGGTCTGGACTCGGTCTTGAAAGCTGGACTGGAGGCTACAACTGTGCTACAAACGTTCAATGACGCGAGTCCGTGGCTGCACATTCCATGCTACCAGCGGCGTGCCGCAGACGGCAGTGAGTGGCAACACAGTGTGGACCACAAAACTTGCCGCGAGGTGGCCACACAACTCACAAAAAACCACCAGTTGTGCGACTGGGAGTATGCCGGATACTGCTGCGAGTGCCACGGTCTGGATTTCCGATTCCACGCCAACCCGTTGTCACCGTGGTTTGATGAGACGTTTCACGAGCAGTGTTCCAATGTGAGCATACTCGTGCCTGTTGTGCCCCCCGTGCCCACGAAAACAGTCGAAATCTCCCGGCTTCCAGGTGCGGGCGACTCGGCGTGGGTCCGGCTGGACCTGCAGTATCCTGCCGTCATAGGACAGATCAAGATGGAATTTGATGTGCGCTCTCTTGGCAACAACCAATCGACAAGGGACGAGACAGTCGGCATGCTATGGGACACCATAAAACACTATGAGATTCAGATAGGAAATGAAGCTATGATCGACGTCAATCCCATCCACGTGCAATACAAAGAGGGTGATGACGTTGGTGAACATTGCCAAGACTGCCAGCCACAGCTCGTCAGTGTGGACGCCGACCTGCTCATGTGGCTGCAATTTGACGACCCTGCTTTCATTGGCAAAGACAGCTCGAATTACAAGTCAGATGCTTCTGTGATGACACAGACGTTGCCGGCAACCCCATTTGCGCCAGACACACTTGTGGCCTACCAGAACCCGCTGCCTGTGATGCCGAGCCCGTTTGCGGGTCCAGTCAATGGAAGCCTGGTGCTGCAAAACTCCCATTATCTGGAGGTGGGCGCGATTAATCTGGCTGGTAACAGCGATTTTGCAGTCTCCCTCTGGTTTGTCGGCATGGCGCACCCCAGTGCCGAGCGAAAACACGTGGTCTTTCAGGTGTCTTCCGAGAGCGGGGCGTCTTTCTTCCGCGTGGAGCAAAACTGGCACTACCCAGCTGGCATCACGGCAGTGCTTACCGTGCAAAACAGCCTGGCATTGCACGCCACCACCAGGACTTCTTTGGGCGATTTGATGTACAGTCCAGCAGGTGCTGTGGTCGTCGTAGGGGCCTGGAATCACTATGTGCTCAGCGTGAACTCTACCGACAAAACCGCTCACATCTGCCTGAATTCACAGTGTGTTATGATTCAGGACGGAGTCCAGGCCGCCGACGGCGACACGTACAGCGTTGCCGGAATGGGCCCCGATGATTTGACTTTGCGCTCGCACACCAATCATGGATCCACACCGTATTGTCCCAAAGAAGCAGGTCCTGTTTATGCGTGTTATGAGGGACAATTGGACGAAATCCGTGTGTATCAACGCGCGTTGCAGACTGAAGACATCCAGAAGTTGTCCGCTCTGCGCGCGTCTGGCATGTCGGGTGCCCACACAGATGACACCTGGCAGAAACAAGCACGCATACCGTGGTTAGGCGACAACCTCGTTCTACAGCACACGATTCCACACCTGACGGCTCGGTATATTCTGGTCAAATTTCCAGTGTGTGACCGAGCAAAGGCGGCCTGCAACACACGCCACACCATCCCACTGGCGCTGGTCGAAATTGACCGCCAGAAATGGTATTTTGACGACACCAGCGCATGGTCGTGGTCGGGCGACCGTATGCCGGACACATCCTCGCAACAACCGTGGTCTGGAGGAGAGGGTTTGTGTTTCGAGCATGACACCGCGCTTTTCTCACACCGTGAGTTGCTCGGGCGCCAGCCTTTGTTTGTGCAGATGGACCTCCAAAACATCAAAGCCCTGAGCGGCCTGGTTTTTACACATGTCGCAGGATCGCCCAGATTTGGGCTTGTGCGTGTGTATTATGGCACAGATCCTCTGTTCACAGAACTACGCTCCACGAGTGTCGATCTTTCGACACTGAGTGCCGGACACAGCACTGTTGAAATGTATTTTCAGGGCGAGCCGGCGCGTGTCCGACATGTGCGCATTGTCTTGGAAGAATACCCCGACGGTCCGCCGTGCATTTCCGTGGCCCCGATCGTTTGTGCACACTTTTGCGCAGGGTGTTGCCAGACGGTGCAGACCATTGATCCTGCCGCACTTGCTGTGCTCGGGATCGCAGCTGCCGCCAGCACCGTGGAGGCCCCCGTGCAGGCTGAAATGTGGCAAACTGGGCACAAGATGTGCAAGTGCACCCACTTGGACATGAACACGACGGAGCGCGGCTTTGTCTCGGAGCGAACTTTTGCCACCTTTCAGGCGTTGCCCCGCAGTGTACCCGCGCATGTGCTGCGTTTTTTCCACTGTCACACCTCAATGGCCGAGATGCAGACCACGTATGACCACCGCGATTCCAAGTATGTGCTTGGCAGTGCAGTGCGCCACGCTAATGGACACCGCCCGCTGATTTCCGACGGCTTAATCGACTTTCTGCGTCCGGAGCCCATTATTTTGCTGCGAGGCATACCTACCGTAATAGACTGGTCGAATATACAGCACATGGGCACTCCGGTGTACATTGCCGACCAGCCGGATACCAAAACACCATGCTCGCCGATTTTTGCTGCGTTTGTGACAGTGGATGCCACCACACACAGCACCACCATCCTGATTCCGCTGACGTATACCGACTTCCACACATTACGGCTTTTCTTCTATTATGCGCACGATGCAGTTGCAAAACCGGTGGCGCTGATTCCTGTGGATTTGCCCGAGGCAGGCGATTACCGCCTGCGCAACGACCTGTTTTGCGTGTTTCAAAAACGGCACGAGAATGTGGACAGTCTGTGCGAATGCAGCACCCAAAACGGGGTTGTCGACCCGTGGGGCGTGGCACTTCTGGCTACACTGACACCTGTCGTGGCTTCGCGTATCGTGTCCGACAGTATACTGCCTGTGCAAAACACACACATACTGGGAACTATGCGCGGTGAAACAATTCGTCCAAACGACCACATATTTGCGCAGCGTCCACAGCCTGCCACGCAAGTTCCTTTCTTGCAAGCAGACACCGAGACGGGGGGTGAGGTTTTGCAAGCCACCAGCTCGCGTCCGGTGGTTGTGAACCGTTTTGGCGAACTGAGCAACGTGGGCATGTTGTACAAAGATGTGTCATACATAGAAGATCCGTTCTTGTGCGCTGGAGTCGACGCGCCTGCTACCTGCAATGTGAACAAAGTGGCCAACACGTCGAGCGAAGGCCCTGTTGCGCTGTTGCACACCGCACGCACAGCGGCACGCAATCGATGGCGGGCCATTGAGCTGCAGACACAAGAGAGTTATTTCGGAGCTGGTGGGGCAGGGTTTGTGCAGCGCTTGCTGCCTGGTGAGGAGTGGAACGACAACATTTCCATCCATCTGACGCCACACATTGGCATCAATGTGCGCTATCCCAGCGATTCAGCACGTGTGTTCCGGCACGACCAGCGCGACGCCATGTACCACAATTACCAGGCTGGCACTCCAGTGCACATGGCAGTCTTTCTGGCTTCGAAAAAACTCGATATTTCACTCAACAGCAGCGACTGGAACTGGATTCGTTGCGGGTCTATGACACAGACGCCAATTCCGTATCCGCCCAAGCATTTCAGCACCTCTCTTGCCCTGGCAGCGCGTTACACACACGGTCCAAACAGATTGATGCACTCGGAGGACATCACCGTTGTGCTGGCCCAGACTCCAGAGCTCGGCGACATTTTCCACACAGCATTCGCAAGCAACAATATATGGGCCTCGCAAGGCGGCTTTCTGCCCGACCCGCCGGTGTGCTGGTTGTTTTCTCGCATGAGCACCAACGCTGTGTCTGCACAAGCACCGCTGGGCGGCAATGTAGCCACACACTCGAACAACACGGCCTGCAAACTCGGCGAAATGGTGTTTCCCGACACACAGAATGCTGCTGCTGCGTCCGGCTACGTGCGCTGTGATCTGTCCAAGAACCTCAACAACGAGCAGATTTTTCCGTGCATGTATACGCTCGGTGACATTATGCAGCGATATGACGTGACAGACGCCGATCTCGAGCTGGCAGACGATTTCAGGTCCGTCTATCAGGTTCCACCAGAGAGTCCGTCGAGCAGCATTACAAACCGGCGCGGAGCCGATATCTTTACGCAAAAGGTGGCGTATGGCAGCAGAAAAGATACAGGCAGTCACGGCGGGTCTTTGTACGTGTGCCACCCACAATACAACAACTTGCCGTACTTCACCGACAACGACATGATCGTGCAGCGGCCAAACATTGCCTGTGCAATTCCACAACATGGCGTGCCCTCCGCACTCATTCGCGACTGCGTGTGTGGAATTCTCGCCAAGACGTATACTATGGGCGACGGACACCAGCATGTTATGAAAATCATCAGAATCATCCCCGAGATCAAGGACGGTGCAAGTATGTCAGCGTTGCCACTCCATGGCTTTGTCACAGAACTGGGCGAGGACGCCTTGCGCACCGGCGATGTCTTGTCCATCGGCACCATGACGGAATCAGCGACAAAAACACTGCCCACCGTGTATTTTGCGTCCGATCCCAGCGCCGCTGCCATGCATGCCACTGCCCCATCCCTGCCAGGGCAATACGATATCTGTGACTCTGAGCCCGACCCTGACAACGTTTTATCGGTCAACCAGAAGAATCCACACATTCTCGATGGTATCGTCGTGCCGCTCGGACAGACATGGAATCCCGACAAGGCTGCAAACGACTGCTGTAACTACCTGCGTTCCCATGCCCGCATCATTGCGCTGCATGATACAAACTCGAGCATGGCGCGCCTCGCGTTCATTGAGGGTGGCAGTGCGTCTGGCACCGGCGGAGGTGTGATTTCAGAACTTTGGCCATCGCTCCCAGCTCCATGCGTGTCAGTGCACAGCGATGCCGCACACGATGTGCCCTTACAGAACGACGCCAATGAGTATCCATGTGCTCTGATGCCCATCGCCGCAGCTGGTCCTACCACGTCGGTGCAGGTTTTCAACAGGGTGTATGTGAAGACTCGCGGGTGGCTACTGGTCTTGTTTTCGACACAGTCACGCGCGTGCACCACGGTTAGCAACGCACAGTGTGCTGTCGACACCACAGATGCCACCAGCTCTGCGTACGACTGGCAGGTGCAGCACGTGCGTACAGTCTCTCGTGTGCAAAACGCCACCAACAACTACAACATTCCAAACGACGCCCACGTGTGGCAGATTGGCGACCTGCTTTTCGGCGGCGTTGAGGGTGTGGGCAAATGCGCGCAACGGTGTCCTTCCTCTGGCGAATACGATAACACTGAGGGCACAATCAAATGGAAGCCACGGGTGCCGTATGCTGCCGGAAATGAACGCCCTTTCTGGCTCTACACTGTGTTCTCGGTGGGTGAATCGTTGGCATGCAAGTTCTATAACTGTGACGAAGACGCCTTTTTGAAAAAACATGCCGCACACTATGCCGACGACATTCCAAACCCTGATGGCCATCATCCCATAACGTTTTTCGAAGGGACCAGTATAACCGCGTTTGTGCCACCCAGGTCTGTGTCTGGGGCTGCTGGCTCTGAGACTCGGGCGCACACAAGAACGCACACAGAACACGGCCGCAAATCACATGTGCGCACCTACAGCACGCCCGTCGCTGTCACAGGGCAGCCCCACGATGGATTCACGACAAAAACACTCGCTGATGCGCACTCTCGTCGCACGCCGACGCAGGCGCCCAGTGCGGCATCGCGTTTTCTGCTCTCTGTGGGGTCTGCTGTGGCGCCCGATAACAAGGGAGTCAATGTTCAGAATCACACGCAGAATGGTGCCATGACGAGGAAAATCACATCGATTGACAACAATGAGAAAGTTACTGCAGTGGTGTGTCCCTCCGACGCCGGGCCTGCCATCTCGTGCCACATGCTTGTCGTGCAGAAACAGGTCGACATCAACACGTTTTGCCTGCAAGAGACTCGCTTTAGTTGGAAAGAAGCCACTCTCATCCGGACGCAACTGTTGTCAGCCTCGTCCATAGCCACTTCCGACATCATTATCACGTCCATTGCCCGCGCGCAATTCCACAGCAAATGCGCGCCCTCTGCCACGCGCCGGCTATTGCAGACAGAGACTGTGCATGTCACATGTGTGGTAATCGTGTCCGGTCTGTCGTATATTGATAGCGATATGCTCATGTCCAATGGGTTTTCAGGACTGCGGCGCATGACCACGTCCCAACAATCGAAACTAAGCATCTGTTTTGCCTCGGAACGCTACACCATACCACACGACAACGTGTGTATGCAACTTTACGCGTTTGCAGCAGGCGCAACATCCCACTCTGGCAATACGCTCGTGCCAGAGTCAACGCCGCCGCAATTTTTGTATCCACATACCACCCCCCAATCGACCTATTCCAACAGGGCCAACACCACAACTCCACCTCCAAACACACATCAAAAGAGTAGTGGTATTAGTCGCCCGCTCATTGGCATCCTGACAGGCGTCGGTGTTTTTCTTGGACTTGTCATGTCGTTTTGCCTATACCGATACAAACGTTCACTGGTACCCAACATAGACTCGTTAGCGTATACTGGAGTGACACAGACTGATCCGGGTGCATTTTTTCATCACGGACAACTAGTGTATCACACCTACTACTAAACACACGGTGGCCTCGACGCGCGAATCAACACGCTGTTCAGTGGCAGGAATACGCCTTTTATTGAATAAATCTTGTATATTTTTTTGTGGGTTTTTTGCGCGATATGGTGTTATTGTTTGTTGGTCGGTGGCAGTAGGCCCTGTGCATACTCATAGTTGCGCTGCTGTGACAGGAAGAGCATTGCACACTGGAGGCTCGCCTTGCCACAGACCTTTGTGAAAAAACGCGTGGCAGTGACCTTGTCACACAAGCACGACAGGCCGTCGCCATCGCAGCACCGGAAAACACTACGAGGCAACTGCAGGGTTCGCAGCTTGGCGAGGCGCTTGTTGGCGTCGTAGTTGTGCCATCGGCGAGCCAGCTTGTCAAACACTGCATCGTCTGCGTGCCCCTTTTTCAAATACAGGCGCAGTTTCTGGCGATCCGGCTTGCCGATATTCACTACAAACTTGGCTGTCGCAACGTTGCTGTGTTTTTTGCCATTTTTGTGGGGCGATTTTGCCTGTCCCATTTTGGCGTCTTTTTTGACAGGAGCAGTCGCGACAACAGGCTGCTCGAACACGGTGGGTACATCGCATGTTGCAGCAGGCAGTGTCTTTTGTTTCTGTGTAGATTTGTCGAGCTTGGGGGCTTTTCTGAGATGGTCGCTACTTTTGTGACACTTTGCCTTTTTCGAAGAAAACGTGCGAGCATCGCTGAAAATAGACGCGATCCTCGAGGGTGTGGCGTTGGATTCTGTCGACAGCACATCTTGTATGGCGTCTGCCCTGAGCATCTCGCGTACAAAATCTTCACCAAAGTCATCCTTGTCGTCAGGGGGGCAGCACGACGTCGGCATGGCACCCACCAGCAACCTGCGCACTTTTTGCCACTCTTGCTTCACGCCGCCCATTTTCACCCGGCGATCCTTGCTAAAAACATCCCCAATGAGCCCGAGGCATGCCATTGCAGCGGCCACCTCGATACTCGCAAAACGACAACGTGATGGACCACGTATATGTATTGAGTTGCCCGAAATAGCACAGCCGTTGTGACCACTTGCCCGCCATAAAGACGCCACATAATGCCCAGTTTTTCACAAATTCTGCCACGGAACGCCAGTGCCGACCAATCGAAATAAATCGGTGCAAATGCGGGCATCGTCCGGTACGTGAGAGCGTGTCTGTGCGCCAATGCTGGGCAGTGTGTATGCCTACATCTGACGCCATTGTGGCTTCCTCTTGCAGATCACATCGTCATGTCTGCGGCACGTGGCGTATCTGCGCCGCAGGAGACTGCTGACATCCAAAACCGTAACGCATTGTGCAACGAAAACAGCGGCGTGTTGCGGTATGCAGGGGGTGTTCGCATCGTAACCAGCGCTGTCGCCAGACATGACAGTAACATAATGTGTGAGGGCATGTCGGACAAAAATATGCTGCAACATCAACAAAACCATCGGGCACTCCGCAACGAAGAGAACAATATGCAAACGGGTGGCATCCGCATTGTGACGAGTGTTGCTGCCATACCAACACACTACTGACAATGCAAGAAAACGGCGATGCACGGCACCTCTGTCTCGTTTTGTCTAAACGACGACGAATAAGACTCAAGTCATGTCAAAAACAACGCATGTATGTGGGAAGTGTGGCTCGACGTGAATTGTGTCAAACATCACATCATGGACAAACATGAGAAGAAGGACGCCAAGCCATTTTTTCTGGGTCTTGCAGTGTGAGGCGTATAGTTTTTGGTGCACTATCGTGAATTGAAATCGATTTTATTGCAATAAAATAAAACAACGCACTTCACATGGAAATTTTTTTTTGTAAAAGGCGTGCCAGGAATCGAACCCGGCCACATATTGCAATGTGCCACACCGCCCGTTGTTTTTTTGAAGTGTTTTTCTCACTATGTGTTCCCCAAGCTACAATGTTACTGTGTTTGAGTGTGTCGTGCCACTGGCACTTTAAGCCCTGTCGCCACGGATGCGGCGGGCAAGCTGGATGTCCTTCGGGAAGATGGTCACCCGCTTGGCGTGGATGGCGCAGAGGTTGGTGTCCTCGAAGAGCGACACGAGGTAGGCCTCCGCGGCCTCCTGCAGAGCCATCATGCAATGGCTGTTGAAGCGGGCATCCTTGAAGAACTCGTCGGTGACCTCCTTCACAAGCCTCTGGAAGGGAAGCTTGCGGATAAGGAGTTCCGTGGACTTCTGGTACTTGCGGATCTCACGGAGAGCAATGGTGCCAGGACGGAAACGGTGCGGCTTCTTGAGGCCATGGGGCGCCACCTGGCCACCGCCACCACCACCACCACCACCACCACCACCACCACCACCACCACCACCGGACGGCACCTTGCGAGGAGCCACGCCAACGTGCATTTGGGCAACCTGCTTGACACGGGCCATTGTTGCGCGAGACGGGCTTACTGTGCAATTGACAGGACTCAATGTAACACAGTAAAAATGTAAGCTTTTGTAGTACGTTTCCTAAAACACTTGTGAAAATGCAAAGATCTGTTCTATCGGACACTGGCACCTCACACACATACTTATATACCAACACGCACCCACACCGTTGTCGAAAACGGACAAATTATAATACACGACAAAACTGTGCTTTTTACGCATTCATCTACACGTGGGGCATGCCCTCACCCGACTCGTTTTCTGGCCGATTTTCCACGCGAACGCGTCTTTTATGGACGCGACTGCTATTTTGGGAAGCACACGCGAAAAGCCCCGATATAATGCCAAGCGGCACGGTGTCACGTCTCAAATAAATCGCCACCGATGGACATGGAAAGTTTCGAATGCCCCTGTCGCCAGCCTTTCGGTGACTCGGACGACGAATATATGTTTGTTTTCGAGAGCGACGACGAGTGTCGACTCCGACAAGAGGAAGAGAGTCTAGCAGAATACGAGACCCTCCTGCGCAAGAAGACCCTGCAGCAAAGTCACATACAGATCGACATTGACAACACAGCAGCCTATATCAAAGAGACGGTGCACAAGATTGCTCTGCTCCGTGCTAGCGTGGAATCGCAGCAGGCCACTGTCGGTGGCAAGTAGTGTTTTCGACAAAATACAGAGACCCGTGCCTGAATCAGTGTGGGTTTCGATAATTTTACAAAGATGCGTTTCTCAATAAAAATTACGCTTTTCCAAAAAGAAAAGACATGTTCAAATAAAAAAGCAGTTAGCCCGCATCATTAGAACACGCAGCACAGCATATATATAGACAAATTTACCATGTACATCTATACAGTCTACATGTATAAAGCGCTTTCGTCGATCAACCCGTGTTTCCGAGTCCTCGGGATACCTCCTAACACTTTTGTGATAGTCACTGTGCCTCTTCATAAAAACATGAAATGCAGTGTTGCGAAAAATGAAGACGACACACTCAGTGCAAACCCGATGATGCGAGAAAATGATACGTAGTGTTCACCATGTTTGTGTATGAAAACAAAATAACGAGATGTGAAGCACACTCAATGCAACCATCAAATGCATTACACTGTGGTCAGAGTATAGCACATTTTGCGTCGCATGTGATTATTCGCAGCGGTTAGAAATTGCCCTGCCTCGCCGTGATGTCATATATAATGAGTGTTGATTTCTAGGACCAACATGTCGGCTCCGTTGCATGAATGGCAGAAAGAAATGTTAAAAGCGCCTATATATGGAAATGTCAACCCCAACATATCGATGCCAATTGGGTACAAGGTTGGAGGCCTCCCGAAGGTTGGAACTATTGATATGCAGCAGCAAGACGTTTATGGTCGGCTGTCGCTTAAATTTTCTGTCTACTTGGATGATGGGAAATATGCGACGGTGGATCTGAGAAATGCCAAGGACCGCTTTGACGGTGTTTTGCGGACCCAGGAGCAAGACCACATTGAATACCGCCAACAACAAATATTAGCGCGCCCACGGATATAGATGGAGAGAGAAGGGGTATCAAAATATGGAATAGCAGGCACATACTGCATAATGGCATGTTTGGCATTGAAATAAAAAGACTTCAGCGTAAAATTTGACAATATCAGTTGTGTTTATTAGTATTCGCATTCGGAAAGTGAGGTTGACTGGTAGGGTGCGTGCTACGAGATTGTCGACACGGGGTTTCGAAAACACCCCATTGAAAACAAAAACATTACGGCGGCGAAGAGGCCTTGCTTTTGTTACCAACGACTCTGGCAGGCATTTCGATCAACTCGCGTGCCACGCAGAATGTCTCCTTGTCCGCCAGCTCCTCCACCACACACAGTTCGTACTTGCAAGAGTACATGGCGCACTTGGCTCCAAAGTGGCGGGACACGCCCTTGTGGCTAATGAAAAAGCCGAGCTCGAGCGTTTCACCCTCTTTTTCCAACACCAACTTGGCATTGACAAACTTGCCGCACAGCTGGTTGAGGCATTTGGAATACTGTCCATCATTGCTGCCTTTGGGGAACTCGACGAGCCTGTTCTTGTGCTTGCCGCTGATAATCACCGCCGGCACCGGGCGCTTCTCGGTGCACTTGCTGAAGAAAAAGAGCAGGTGCGCGTTGATGTAGAGACGGTGCTCGTTCGCACACTGCATGCCTCCCTTCTCGAGATACTCGTCGATGACTGCCGTCATTTCTTTTTCGAGATCCTCAACGGTGCCCGGCAGCTTGTCACCCACAGTAATGCCGCCGAGAATTTTCTTGAGCCTCTGCTGTGTCTGTGTATTGACGGCATTTTTGCGAGACAAAATCTTGGCAGCCTCCGGCACTTCAATCAGCGTCGTCTGTGTGCCCCCACGACGCGCCATCTTCTTGACTTGATCGGCAATCTGCATCATGTTGTCAATATCCTCATCGAAGTCGAGGTGTGCCAGGTAAATGTCTTTGGTGTTTGCAAGACCCTTCAGAAGCTTCTTGACGGTGTCGCCAAGCGCAAGCATGACCAGAGTGATGCGTTTGAACTTGAAATAATCCACCAGCGCACCGTAGTGCCGTGCTGCCTCGACCTCTTCCAGACAGCCCGTGAAATCGAGCTCCAGACTCTGCAGGATATTTTGCTCCGAATCGCGCCCGATAGGCAGTGTGCCGACCTTTTTGTTCTCGCAACCGTCGCCAATCAGGTACACAGTCTTGCCAGTGTTTCCTACGTCGTCGCCCATGATTTCTTCAATCGCCTGCACCATGGCTGTTTCGCCGTCGGGTTCGGGCACGGCAAAATTCTTGTCGACATTCGTGTCCTCCAGCATCGAGGCCACCGCCATGGCAAGGGCCTTCTTGTGTTTGGACATGGAGTAGGAGTAGTCCACCATCAGGATGGAGGCTGTGACGCCCTCGGGCGCAGGGTCGTCAGTCGACCATATCAGCTGGTGTGTGTGGTTGAATGCGTAGATTTTCTCGAAAAAGACCATAGCCCCAATGGGGGTAGGCATATGTGCTTGTAATTGTGGATGGCTTCGAATATAACATGTGTTTGTGCCCGAAATAGACACGTCTGACAAGAGGTGTTGTGCCATAAATATTTGTAAGCCCACATGTGCGCATAGAATTGCTTTACTGTGTTATGTGCTTTGGCGTGTATTAGGTTTTATTCTCGGAAACCTGCGTGCTATCATCTATGGTGTCGTCTTTGTTTGTTTCGTCGTCTTTAGCGTCTTCGTCGTCCTCGTCATCCTCGTCGTCCTCGTCAACCTCGTCGTCCTCGGCGTCCTCGTCGTCCTCGGCGTCCTCGTCGTCCTCGTCGTCCTCGTCGTCCTCGTCGTCCTCGTCGTCCTCGTATGCGCGTAAATACCGCATTTTTTCTTGAAAATCCTGCCAGCTTTGGTGATAACAAGACGAAAACTTGGCATGGGTGAGGTGACCATACCATTTCTGTTCACGCACTAATGACCCTGGCAGTCCATACCTCCTTGAATATACACATGGGTCCGTTTTTGTAGCATTATACACCATGCGCAGACATTCTTCTGTTACCATGTACATAGGCAGTCGTTGTATGTGAAACCCTGTCTTGGCATAAAAATTGTAATTTTTTTCATAGTCTTCGTCTATTACGATATGCACCACTAGCTGTGCCAACTGCTTGTTTCGGAAATAAAATGACTTGACATGCTCCATGAGCTGCGTACCATACCCGCGACCAAATGGATATGCGCAAACATTGGTGACCTCGGCAGACCAAACAACTGGCGTTTTACCGTTGTCGACATCTCCCTCTATTTTAAGCATGCATGCACATGCGATTTTGGTACTACCTTGCAACTTTCCAATCACGATTACATTTCCTGACAGGGCAAAAGACATGGCGCAGCGTATGGTGTCTTCGAACTCGTCTTGGTGTCTGAATATCGTTCGTTGGGCATATTTTACATTCAAGTGTGCATACACTCTTTCCGAATTGTCTATCCAATGGTTCTTGTAATTATACAATGTATGCATGCGATATTCCATTTTATGTCCGTAACATGTGCCAAAAAAAACAGCGCATGCATGCAGGTCCTCTGGGCTGATTGTGTCTGAAAAAACTTCAGAAAAACACATTTCTCCCCGGCGAATCACATGTTGGGCAGGCTGCGGACACAGTGCAAATGTCTGGTGCAGTGCCCTCTCAATGTCCTGCGTATCTTGTTGGCTCGCAAGTTTACAGCTGTTTTCTCGTTCTTGACACTCCAACCACACAGCATCCTCTTCGTTTTCATGGTCATTGTCAACATCGCTGTCGTCCTCACCGTCCGCGAATTCGGGCAATTTATTGTAATGCCTTATGACGAATGGGGCATCAACGACAAACATATTGGGTTGAAATCGAAAATGGACACACATATCAATGTTATATATAAAAAGGCGCAGTGATACATAACAAAATTTTCTCACAAGTGTGGTGTATAAAAACAAGTGGGAAAACAAACTGTATACGTGTCATTATGCTGTATTTTCCGCCTGCACCGATTGTATTTTTTACACCTCTGTGCGCGGTGTCTGGTGATACATATACTGTGGTTGTAAGAGCGCATTCGTAGGTATCTGGGGGTGGGTATGCTGGTCGCTTGGACTGTGCTCTGCACAGCAGTGACACTGTAATGGCACGACACAGAATAAAACGAAAACTGCCAGTGAGAAAAGCAGAATTAGGCCAAACACAAGCCAAACAACCCACGACACCTGCAAAACGTCGTTTTGCATGGACGTGAGCGGAACGGGGGTAATCGGGCCGTCTGCAGCGTTTTTGCCGGTATATTGTCCGTTGATTGACAAAATAACAGACCCCTGTCCAGCCAACAGACTGCGGGCTTGCCACTGAGTTGCCTTCATGTCCGTTCGACGCGGATCGTATATTTTGAAGACACTGTTTGCGATCAAGACTGCGTTGGCCATTACAAATGTGATATTCGACGTGTCGAGCCACGCTTCTATGGCGAAATCCTCAGACGGGGCATGCACCTGTGGGTTGGGTGTGCGAATTTCTAGAATGTTCACTATGACGGTGTCCACCTCAACAAACGTCCTGAAGGGCCTGGAATTGCTGTGCGTGCTTCTGCGCTGGGCCATGCCTGCACCAGACAATGCCACGGCGGGAACAGGCATGTCGATACACACGGACGCATCGTGCTGTGCAGACAAGCCAGAGAATTTGCCGGGCACACATGCCACACACTGCTGCTGCACCGATGGTGCGCGTGGGAAAATGAGGGCTGGCATCACTTTGAAGTTGGCCGCGCTCAATGTGTCAGTGTCCTTGTTTACGTTGCAGCAATTCGAGTCTTCTATATAGACCAAGATGGCCTTGCCAGAAAACACAGGCAGAACCTCAAAGGTAACTGAGGCTGCCACAGTGTCTCTCATGTATTCTATTGTTTGTCCGTCACACTCGAGGCGTGTTATGGTGCTATTTATGCCCGGACTTTGGTCCCACAAGATATCACTGGTGCCGATTTTGAGTGTCAACATAGTTCCGATTTCGACGACCGACTCTTGTCGATACTCCTCACGAAAAATGTTGTCTGGGGTGGCAGCCGAGGCCACAAAGTACAAGCGCCTGTAGTAATCGACGTGTGTGATTTCGTCAAAATCTCTGTGAAATATGCTCGAAACGAACATGGTCTTGGAGCTGGCTATCACTGCGGCAGGAAATGAAACTTCTGCGTAATACGTGTTTATCCCACACATGATGCAGGATACCTTGAAGACTCCATTGCTGTCGCGATATGTGTCCGTGGAGCCGGACTTCTCTGAGATAACAGGGCAATCCCTGTTTCCAGCGACATATTGCAACACTTCAGGCGAGTTCCCATGGTCAAAGTTATACCAAATAAAATTGATATCGTAGTGGTTGTCGTTCACGCCCCCCGTTTTTACGACCCCGGTGTACACCAAAACATCATCCACCATGTGACTGACAAATCTAAGACCACTCGCAAGCTGCATGGCATACGCATTCGCTTCCAAAGGGGTGCATGGTGCGTTGTCCTCGTTTGTACACGTGCTGTTGAAGGCAAGATACCCTGCAGTGGCGTTCAATCCTGATATGACGCGAGATGCATATCCCGCGGCAGGCGCAGGAATCGTTCGATACGCTGTCGTCTTCATCATGGCTGCAGGAGACCCCATCATAGACATAATTAGATTCCACCAATTGTGTACGTTTGCAACGACATTTGGAAGATATCCCAATACATGTTTGGAATTTATACAGCCCGCTACATCAATACGCACCATGCAGAATGCACCAGCATGGCTGCATTCTACAACATGCACGCTGTGCGGTGTACCTGGTGCCCTCATCATAAACCCAAAGTCCGTAGAGATGGGCACAGACAGCTGTGAAATGTCCGTCTCATTGTCTTCCACGTGGCAGGACACAATCGCAAGGCCCTGATTTTCGGCAAGAAAAGACACATGCCGCTGCCACATATTCGCTGTCTCGCTTACCTCGATATCCTTTCCATACACCAGACGCTCGTATGTTGTCTGTGAATTTATAATATAAAAGTCCAACACAATATTCTTGACTACACATGGCACAGCATTCGCCAATAACGATGGAATTGTATGAGGTATGTCTAACTGAACTATATTCGTAATGTTTGTCGGCACTCGTAAATTCTTTTCGATTCGTCTGCTCCCAGACAGCACGGTGGCGACGTCGGCACACCCAGATGTGTCGACGAGGACGGGCCGGAACACGTGCTTGTCGCCCGATGCACGTGAAATAAAAACCGACAATAACAACAATGCCAGTGCATTCAGTCGACCATGACAACAAAGACCACATGCAGTTCTAGGTAACATGCTATAACACCAACACTTTTGGCTCAATCGCCATTTGCACATTGCTTATATAGATATTTTTTGTCAAATACACGTACAATATGAACAGCGTTGAGTGGTCCATAGGGGTTGGTTTGGGTATGCGAAACCGGTTATGATATAATTTCCAGTGGTGGCACGAATTATGAACAATGCATACAAACGTCTTTATTAACTGAAACGAACACTGGATTACGTGGTGTACTGCAAGCACATTTGTTGTGTGTTAGTTGAAATTATTGATAATGACTTCGTCGGGTACGATCTGTGCTTTTTCATAACGCGAAAAATTTTTTGTGATCAATTTCTGTAGTTTTGCGGTCTTTGTAATTCCAAGCCAATCTTTCATTCGAGACATCTTTTTTTCACCGTCTGCTCTGGTCCAGACATACTCTAGCCAGTAAGCAGAGAATGCTGGCTGTCGCATTTGCGCCCACGACACGTCATATTTGAGGCCCATCGCGTCCAAAATCGACATGGCTTCGAATGCGTTGATTTTCAGGTCGTGCATCAGTATTTTTTGGAAGGTTTTTGGGTGTGGCGTTTTTTCTTCCTTTTTTGGCTCTAAACGTGCTAGGAATCGTTTCATTTGATAGTCATCCGCCGTCTTGCAGGGAATTTCGCACCGTGTACACTTTGCATTGCATTGCAAAAAGTCTGCCATTTCGTTTGTCCGATGCCAATTGTCTACCTCTATGCATAACTCCTCGGGGAAAACATAACGAAATGGCCCGAGGAACAAACGCAGCACATACTCGATATCTTTGGCGAAAATCATCAATGGCATCGTCTGGCCCTTTTTTTGATAGGTCATTTGACGGAGTTCGTGTCTGTATCTTTCTATATCTGCAGTGGTACGTGAATGCCTCCATTTTAAAATGTGGTCTGTCTTGAAGAAGTTTTTCCTTTTTGCCTTATAATCAATCCCCAGTATGTCCAAGATGTGCTTTCCCATTTCTACGTCGAGTGTTTTGACACTCGACATGACTTTGTCCAACACCAGCTCCTGTGGGTCTGACAGAGACATGGAGAGAAATCAGTTTATCGGATGTTACAACGATTGGACGCTTTGTGTTATGTTTATATATGTTCCTCTGTCATAAAAGTGTTGCAACATCGCCACACCAACACGTGAAAAAAAGCCCTAAAATCTATTTATGCTCAACGATGGCCACAGCCCCATCAGGCGGTGTACTGTCAGACCTAAGCAGTACAACAACCTGGGCTCGGATGGCCCGCCACGAGGGGCTTTGGTGCAAATTTCGCGAGACATCGTCGATGGACGCAAGCACATCGGCCCGTACCATCAGTGCGGTGGTGGTTGCGTTGCCGGTGCAGATTTTCAAGAGCATTTTGTGAGCGTCAGAGTCTGCATCTTGGAGTGTGTGAGCCCGGAGGCGGTTGTACATAAAGGCCACAGAGACCTACATCATGCGCGGAAGTCTGGTGCATCTCGAGCGATCTGCTGTATCCACATGCTATCTTGCACACAAAGATCCACCGCCCATGCAAAGTCTTTGCATATCAGCTCCAGTTCGCGGAGAGCATAAATGAAAATAGCATGGCGCGGGGTTGCCACATAAATCCGATCTGCGAATCAAAGTGCACGCGTCGGACATGCCAAATGTGCTCGGGCCACTGCCTGAGGGACTGCGCATGGGGATGTACGAGGCGTACGGATACTGTCGTGACTACAGCGAGTTCATGCGGTATGTTGTCGCGCTGCAAGAAGGCACGATGTCGCTCGAGGTCGCAGACAATTACGTGTTTGGCATTCTGGGGTATGATGGTGGTTGGACAGACAGGTATCATACCACGCCTCAGCGTGATGCTTCCAGCAAGTCGCACCGCCCCGACCTCTACAGCATGTTCGTGGCGTGGAGCATTGCCGCGCCGCCCGCGCCAGGGGTCGACACAAATGTACCTGGGCCGGGGCCCGAGGCCATGCGCGCGGAGCTTGTGTTGCATGAGCTTGCATTCCACCAGAATGTTCTGGAGCAGCTCGCGGACAAGGTGCACCTCATGGAAACGAGGTTCAGCTCCGCGAGAGTAGTAAAGGATGTGAGAAACCACCTGCACATGAGGATTGACACAAAGATGCCGCCGATCCCCGACATGGCCCCGACGCGGATGGTAGGGCAGAAAAGCATTCGTTTGTCTTCGGACATGCCAAGTGTGCCCGGGCCGCTGCCCGAGCGTCTGCGCAAGGGGGTGTACAAGGCCTATTATCAATCAACTTACGCCCTTTTCATGCGGCGTACGGTTGCGCTGCAGGAAGGCACAATGTCGCTGGAGGAAGTGGACGCAGATGTGTTTTCTATGCTGGGATTCGAAGGTGGTAAGATGGATAGAGATCCTGGTTATCAGCCTTTTCGGGACGCCTCGAGCAAGTCGCACCGCCCCGACCTCTACCGAATGTTCGTGGAGTGGAGCACTGCTAAGCCATCACTGGTGAAAAAGGAAAGGAAATGTGATGCATTCAAATTTGGAGCGATTGGCTTGCCGACCGTGTGAACTTCTGAACAGGTGGCAATACCAGTGTTGGCGTCGGCGTGCCAGGCCCAATCAGTGCATCTTATTGGACCGCGGTAATCACGTCAAACAGTATATGATTAATTATTCTGAATAAATAATTGAATAGGCGACCGACTTCTGCTTGTAGCCACTCGTCAGATATTTCTCCATGGCCACCTTCTCGTATCCGCGGCATAAGCACATACGGCAAAACATCCCGTCATAGTAGTGTAAATGCTCGCATCCCGTCCTGCAACGCGTTACGCCCGTGCGTCGCCGGTTCGCGTAAAAATTCTAAAGATAGGTTAATAAAAATGATATTTTCTCTGGTACAAAAAAATCAAAACAAAAATTATATATTATTTGTTGGTACCAAATAAATCAAAAAATCCAGAATATCGAAAAAACATCCCGTTCATTTTTTGGATTTTTGGTACCACTCGCTTTTATTGGTTCGATTTTGTACCATTTTTTGATTTTTGTGTTTTTTGGACAAGTTGCCTCTTCGCACAAACCGACGCAAATCGACGCAAACTGAGGAAAGAGGGCGAGCGCGAGTGCGTGCGATGCACGGGGGCTGTGGGGGCCATCTGCACGGTCGGTGGCATGTATTCTGCATGATATACCGCGCGCATGCATGTGCGCAGCCGGCTGATGCTTCTCTTTATTGTGTTTGTGCAGCTGCGCTCGGTCGTTCGGTCCATTAAGAGCATCGTCGGCGATCGTGCAAAGTTGTGCAGAGAGTGCGCGCGGTTAGTGTGTGCTGTGGTGCATGTTCTGCGTGTGTTTTGGGTATTCTGTGTGTATGCGGCGTGTTGTATATACGCCCGCACATTCTCTGCAGCCTTTTACGGAGCTTATCTGACATGCCCCGATGTATTTACATTGCTGCATGTTTGAATGCTGCACACATTAACATGTATGAATACCCCTTTTATCAAGTGCGTTCATAGTGCGTGCACATCGCGTGCGCATTGCGTGCATCTCTCCCTCCCCGTCTATGCCCCGCCCCGCCCCTCCCTCCTCCCCGCTGGTATCCAAACACATGCTTGACACATGCTTGACCGGTGTTGTTCTCTGTTTTACAAACAGTGTAATGTGCATGCTCATAAACCACCATATTATACACAATGAGTTTTTTTTGCTGGTATGGGCGTTGGTTACAATGGACGTGTGTGATTCTTATTTTCCTCAGTTTGTGTGTGACAAGAGGGTGCGCGTGCGTGATGAAAATTCTGCAGGCGCACACCGCAATGTCGGGAAATGGTGGCAATGCAGCGAGCAATGCAGCGAGCAATGCAGCGAGCAATTCAGCGAGCAATGCAGCGAGCAATGCAGCGAACAATAAAGCGAGCAATAAAGCCAGCAAGGCAGCAAGCAATACGGCTGCATCTTCGTCAACAAAGGAAGGAGAGACAGAAGGTGCACTAACGGGTGACGTGGCCCGCCCGAGTCCGAGTGACGTCAAGGTATTCAGAACGTGGTCAAATCACATCATGTATGATGATACACCAGACGGCTGGACAAAACTCGTGGTGTATCTGGGGATAGCAGCGCGATTTGGCATCAACGCCTGGCTTGGCACCGTAAAACTAGACCCGCGCTGCCGGGATAAATATTGTGACTTTCATGCCAAAGGTAAACAGAGTTTCGGTGTGACGTGTGGACGCGGACAGGCAGGTAGCGGCGAGTTTGGTGTCATGTATGCGAGGGGCCCAATATACGCTACTTCAGACAACGGGCGGGCAAATGAGTATGGCCAAGATGCTGTGCGCAATGATTATGAGGAGAAAATTGGTTATGTCACCTTGACTTGTGTGGTGTTGATCCCCACTGCACACATTTACACAACATGTCGCGCTAACCTCACACACAACCCGACCCGAAACCGCAACTTCTGGTGGAAACATCTCAAGCACAAGATGATCCAAGTCACTGACTCCATTGGAAATCATATCACTTCGCGCTCTTCGTATGACATTGCTCTTATGGATTTATCATACTTGCACATCGTGCGCTGCATTCCCAACGGAGATATGGAAATCAGCTTGAAGAATGGTCTTGCGTGGCTGCCTGGACACGATGGCATGATTGTGGTTGACGCTGAAAAGGCAAGGACGGTTGGCGTGTTTGGCACCAAAGAGATTGCAGCAGAAGAGCTTGCAAAGTCCACCAAACCATGGGACTTGCACGATATGGAGGTGGCAAAGGTACATGCCTCTGTGTCTCTCGTCTTGATGCTTGTTGTGCTCTCTGTGTGTGTTATCGTGACGATCTTGTTGTTTTTTTGTGTGTTATCGCAATGGTCTCAATGCTCTTTCCGTGTGTTATGCCGGTGCTCTTTGTGTTGCCTGTGCGTGTGAAACTTGTGCTTATTTATGATTCCAAGTGACGAGGTGTTGTGTGATACAGAAACTGGCGCAAGTTGCCAAGGCAAAGGAGACCAAGCAACTTCGGGCGCAGAAAAAGGCGGCTGAAAAGGAATCCAAACGCCAGAAACACCAGGCGTACAAAGAGCAGCAACGGCAAAAGAAACAGCAAGATGAGCAACAAAGCCACGTGGCAGCATTCGAGAACGCACTGCAGAATCACCGGCCAGGAGCTGCGTCCAAAGGCAAAGAAGTGCTGGAAGAGGGAACAGACACGCGCTCGCAAGCAGTAGGTGCAGCGCGTACCAAGGGGAGGGGTGACAAGGTGGTGCAGGAATCCCTTCTGTGTGCGTGTGAAAGTGGCAAACTCTTCTCAGAGTGTCACAAACCTCTCTTGCAAGAAAAGGGAGCAGGCACGCGCTCCAAACGACTCAAGGCATCGCGTACGGAGGGTCTGCCCGACAAGAAGCACAAAGAGACCGACGCAGAGCTGCTGCAGCTCGAGATTGCCTACGAGAGAGAGGTGCAAACGCTGGCACTTGCACAGGAAAATGCCAAAGTGGCACAGAAAAGGCAGGCACGCACGACTAATCGAAAAAAACAGCGCTTGCTAAACAAACAATGGCGCATTGAGCAATTGCAGCAGCGCGTCCAGGCCTTAGAAAACGCCGAGAGCACGCAGGTCAAATCAAAGGAACAAAGAAAACCAGGGCACATCGAGACATTCGATGATGTGCGGGTATGATTCTGTGTTTGCAAATCCACTGCACTGCTTGTAAAATACAATATAATCTGACACTTGGTAAAAACGCAGCTCCGACAGAAGATCTTCGAAATCCAAATCGAGATCTTGGATTTGCACAGCTACGATCTGATTATGAAGCAGAGTTTGTGCCGAAAAATTGAGCGCCAGAAGGTGTGTTGTGCCTGTGCTGATTGCTTATACCTTGTCCCATTTATGCTCGCAATAACATGTAGCAAAACTTATGCAAACAGGCCAAGAAGTTGTTCGCACAACAAAAAGACAGTCGCGCTGAAAACATTGAGAGTCTTGGAGCATCAGCACCGGTACCTACCTGTTTGTATGTGTTTTGCCACATGGTGTTGAATCTTGCAAGCACCGTGCTCATGGGTGTGTTTGTGTAGACTGTTTTGCAAAATCACACGTACAAGCGCAAATATACACGTGTGGATTGGGCAAATGCGTAAGAATGCAAATGCGTAAGATTCGACGAACGTCATTGACTTTTACGATGTGAAATAGGCGTGCAACAAGCGCAAAGAACTCGAGGGCATCGAGTCGGCAGGATCTTCGGTAGCTATGCATATTGCCACTTGTAAACATACTTTTGCCATGTTTGTGGGCGTTTTGCTGTGCTGACTATAATACACACACAGTCGTTTAAAAAGCGCAATGTAGAAAAAACAGGACCCGAGGCGGAAAAAGAGGGAAGGGGGGTGGGAAAGGCTGTGCCTGCGGAAGGAAACGAGGGAGGGGGGGTGGGAAAAGAGGGAGGGGGAGTGGGAAAGGCTGGGCCAGAGGTTGAAAAAGAGGGAGGGGGGGGGGGAAAGGCTGGG
>Ga0209702_10002473_pt1 | contig 32154 bp, 33 predicted proteins | sample FRY01_FD_187210 | JGI IMG/M metagenome (GOLD analysis project Ga0209702, IMG submission 187210) | Freshwater microbial communities from Lake Fryxell liftoff mats and glacier meltwater in Antarctica - FRY-01 (SPAdes) (version 2) | ecosystem: Environmental > Aquatic > Freshwater > Ice > Glacier...
TTCTGTTGTGGCCGAATCATGTTCACTTTCGTTGCGGTCTATCAGGTTCTCTTCGTTGCTCTCCACCCCGCCTCGCGGCGACGCAGTTACTTCAAGTTCTCACCCAGAACACGGTTCCAGATGGCCGCGGTATTCCACCTCGGAGGGTCGTGACACTCCACAGCGCACGAGCGCACGCGTCCCGCGTGCTGTCTGCGGCGTCCCGCCGCAGAGCGTCCATGAAGGGAACGCCGGGTGTGCCACGATCTGCGGGATAAAGGAAACTGCAGCACAGTTTCCCGCGAGACGCGGGAAACAGCACGCGGGACGCGTGCGCTCCTCACTGATCCAGCGCGGCCATCGGGAAGTCGGGGCTGTTGGTGTGCTCACGGGCCATGAGCGTCTTCATCTTGGCGACGAGGGCGGGATGCGCGGCGGCGACGTCCTGGGTCTCGGCGGGGTCGGTGGCGATGTTGTAGAGTTCTTCGCTGACCGGCGCAGCCTTGCCTTTGACTTTGCCGTCGAGGTTGCGGCGCAGGAGTTTCCACTCGCCCGTGCAGAGCATCTGCTGGCCGCCGTAGCCGTGGAATTCGCGGTAGAGATACTCACGGGCTGGCTGTTGCTCACCAAGCAAAGTCGGCGCGAGGCTGATGCCATCGGTGGCAGGTGTGTTGGCCTTGGCACCGGCGAGATCGAGCAACGTGGGCAGCCAGTCTTCGAAGCCGGAGATGCGGTCGCTGATGCTGCCGGGCTTCACCTTACCTTTCCAACGCACAATGCCGGGGGAGCGGATGCCGCCCTCGTAGAGCGTGCCTTTGCCGTCGCGCAGACCTTGGTTGGAGTTGAAGAACTCGCAGTCGGTGCCGGCGAGGCCTTGATGCGTGCCGTTGACGGGGCCGTTGTCACTGACGAAGACGAAGATCGTGTGGTCATCGAGGCCGAGCTCGGTGATGAGGGCCATCATGCTGCCGATCTCGCGGTCCATGCGGGTGATCATGGCGGCATAGGCGGCCTTCGGGCGGAAGTGCGGGATGTAGCCCTTGCCACCGGGATAGGGCGGGTCGTCGAACTTGCCGATGTATTCGGTCAGCGAGTCGTCCGGCACCTGGAGGGCGACGTGTGGCACGGTGGTAGGCCAGTAGAGGAAGAAGGGTTTGTCTTGGTTATCGCGGGCGAATTTCAGCGCCTGCTCGGCGATGAGATCGGCAGAGTATTCAGTGCCTTGAAAGCGCTTGTAGCTCTCCTCTTTGGCTGGGTCTTCGCCGGACTTGAAGGTGTCGTGCGCGGGGAATGGCGGGTTCTTGAGGTCGATGGTCTGGTCGTTGTCCCAGAGATAGGTGGGATAGAAATTGTGGGCGACGCCCTGGCAGTTGTAGCCGAACCAGCGGTCAAAACCCTGCTTCAAGGGCGCTCCGGTAGAGGTGGGTCCGCCGAGGCCCCATTTGCCAAACCCGCCGGTGGTGTAGCCGAGCGGCTTGAGCACCTCCGGGATGAGGAGATCGTCAGAGGGAACGGGAAACTGGCCTTCGCTGTCGGGCTTACCCATTTTTGGCATGCCTTTGGCATCATCAGCCTGACGGTTGTTGCGGATGAAGGCATGGCCGGGATGCAAGCCGCTCATAAGCACGCTGCGGGAGGGGGCGCAGACGGCGTTGCCGCAGTAATGGCGAGTGAGGCGCATGCCCTCTGCCGCGAGGCGATCCACGTTCGGCGTGCGGATGATTTTCTGTCCGTAGCAGCCGAGGTCGCCGGGGCCGAGGTCGTCGGCCATGATGAAGATGATGTTCGGCTGGCGGGCCTGCGCGGTGAGTGTGAGGGCGAGGAAGAAGGCGAGGCGCAGATGCTTCATGGTGGCAAGGAAACGGCCGCAGGAGCGGGTTCTTGTGCCGGTTTGCGCTGTGGCAGCGTGTCGATCTGCCAGCTCATCCACATTGTGAGCAGCAGCATCGCCGCGATGAGCAGGACGATGAGGTAGAAGCCGGGGCGGGAGAGAAACTGCATGTGCGGGCGGAAAGAAGGCGAAAATGGCGCGATTCACAGCGATTGCATCTCACCTTATGAAACGGCTTCTGTTCCTGCTGCTGATCGCATTCACCCCAGCCCACGCCCTCACGGAGGCGGAGATCCAGCAGCACATTGATGCGGCGATCAAGGCGGACGGCGGCGAGGTGGTGCTCCCGCCGGGCGTGCATGTCATCGAAAAGGGTCTGCTGCTGCAAGACGCGAAGAAGCTGCGTCTCATCGGCCTCGATGCCGAGACCTGCATACTGCAAGCGGCACCGGGCAATACCAGCCTGCTGCGATTGGACGGCGCATGCGAGGCCGTGCGCATCGAGAAACTGACCTTCGCGGGCGGGCAGGACGGCATCAGCGAAGAGAAGACGGGCAAGGATGGCTTGCAGCAGATTCACATCGGCCGCTGCTTCTTCCAGAATCAGCAGCGGCATGCCGTGCGGGTGACGCATGCGTCCGCCGTGGAGATCGAGGACTGCACCTTTCGCGACATCGCCAAGGACGCGGTGGTCTTCGGCGGGCAGGTGACAGGCAGTTTCATCGCGCACAATCATCTCACGCGCTGCGCTGTCGGCGTGACGCTGCAAGGCGCGCAGAAGTGCCTCGTCGCCAGCAATGAGCTGAGCGACTGCCGCCTCGGCATCCTCATCACCGGCGCAAGCGACCAACAATCCGTGGATCAGGGCAACGGCATCGCTCTCAACGCCATCATGCGCAGCGCGGAAAACGCGATCCAATTCACCTCACACACGCGCAACAACTCCGTGCTGCAAAACGAGATCACCGGCAGCGGCAAACACGGCATCCACCTCGCCGGCGAAGGCCAGACCGTGAAGGGCAACAAGATCAGCGGCAGCCAAGGGAAGGATGTGTTCACCGAGGCGGGGAAGCACGAAGTCGTGGAGTAGCGCGGCTCAGGCCCTCGACAGTCCCAGAAACGCGGCTGCATCCACGGCGAAATGCCGCGCCAATGCCTGTGCCTGTGGAACGGTGAAGGCGCGTTCACCGCTCAGCAGACGTGTCATGACCGAGCGATCCACGGCGATCTGACGTGACACCTCCGCCGCCGACTGGCCCGACTGCTCCAGCAACAGCGCGAGGAAGGCGGCGGGCGAAAGCTTCCCGGCAGCGGGCGCATGCGCCGCGTCCCACATTTCCAGGACATCACAGAGCATCTCCAGGTAATCCCGCTGATCTTTCGTCAGACGCCGCTCATCGACCGCCAAGGCGTCAATCATCGTCTCGACCTCGGCGGCCTGACTGCGACTGCGAATGGGACGCGGCAGCAGCAGGGCGCAGAGCGCGGAGTAATCACGCGGCAGCTCGTCAAACGAGGGAGCGGTGAAGCGGATACGTGGGGCGGTTTTCATAGCTGTTCCTTCCAGGTGTTTTTGGAGTATTCGGCATGCGTCAGCAGACGGAGGATGAAGACAAGCTGAGCGCGATAATGGATGGCGGTGATGAGGCGGAGCTGATTGCCGGCGATGTTAAAAATGGTAACGGTGTTGCCACTGGCGACGGTCACTGCATCGGCATGGGGAAACGTCCGCCGCACATCCGTCAGGCTGCCCCACCGGCCCTGCTTTGCCACGGCCAGCCAGTTTTCGGCGGCAGACGCTGAACGCGGGTGCCGGCCGGCCAGCCGACGCAGGTGGGACTGCTTAATGATGCGCACCCAGAGCTGTCGCGCCGTGTTGCTAATCTGTCAACACCGAGGCCGCTCACGCATACAGCGCCCGCACCAGTCCGAGCGCCCGCTCTCCCGGTAGGGCACCGACTTCCATCTGATTCATGACGTAGGCGAAGCTGATGCCGTTCTCGGGATCGGCGAAGGCGAGGCTGCCGCCGGCACCGGGATGGCCGTAGGCGAGCAGGCTGGGGCCGAAATGCTGACGCAGCTTGCCACCGCCGGACTCGGGGTCGGTGTTCAGCGGATCCTGCATCATGCCAGCGGAGAAGGCGATGGGCGTGAGCAGCACGGAGTCCACCCCCTGCGTGAGTGTTTGCTCAAACTGCCGCACGACAGACTCGGGGATGAGCTGCGTGCCGTTCCAGCGCCCGCCTTGCGCGAGCATGCTGTAGAACTGCGCGAGGCCATGCGCGCTGCCGACGCCGCCCATGCTGGCGTAACCACGCGCCCAGGTCTCGCTTTGATTGAAGTCACTCACGGCGTTCAGGCCGAAGGGCGAGGTGAAGGTGTGGTGCGTGAGCGAGTCCTGCGTGTTGAAGGCTTTGATGAATGCCTGATCACTGTTGGCGATGCTGATCTTGCCGGGATACACCGGCGAGACGCGCCCCCATTGCGCGCTGGGCAGGCCGATCCAGAAATCGAGCGCCATCGGGCTGCCGAACACTTCGCGAAAATACTCGCCGAGTGATTCCGCCTCGGTGAGACGGCGCACGATTTCATCCAGCAGAAAGCCGAAGGTGCGCGCGTGGTAGCCCTGGCGTGTACCCGGTTGCCAGAGCAGGCGCTGGCGCTCCAGCGCGCCGATCACGGCGTCGTAATTGTAGATCGGCGTGCGTTCGTCCAGCGAGCACAGCCCAGCGGTGTGCGTGAGCAGGTGAATGAAGGCGACCTCGGCCTTGCCACCGCCGATGAACTCGGGCCAGACCTCGGCCACAGGGCAATCCAACGGAATGCCGGCCTCTTCGAGCGCGAGCAGGCAGCACACGGCGGCGGGGCCTTTGGTGGCGGACCACACGGGGGCGAGCGTGTGCTCATCCCAGATCTGCGCATGCGCCCGGTCACAATGACCATGCGCCAGATGCAGCACTTCGCTGCCGTGCTGCCAGATGGAAACGGACGCGCCCATCTCCCAGCGGGTGCGGAAGCTCTCCTCAAACCACGCCTGCACGGCCTGGAGGTTCGCGTGACTGGCGGGGGTGCTCATGCGTGGTGGGACTCCAGTTGATCCCGCAGGCAGTCGAGATCGCGATCTTTTTTGGCATGCAACCGCAGTTCGCCATCCATCTCAAACGCGCGCTCCAGGTAGCTGAGCGATTTGTCGTAGTGGCCCAGGCAGGCATGATAACAGCCCATGTTATAATAATAGACCGCCTTGGTGCGCAAGGTAGCGGGGCCACGCGAAAGGACATCCACGGCCTCGTCGGTGCGGCCCAGCTCATGCAGGCAGAACGCGGCGTGAATGAAGCCACCTGGCTCCACGGGTTCCTGGCGGCAGAGTTTGGAGGCCAAGGCCAGAGCCTCCGCCCAGCGCTGCCCACCCATGAGGCAGAGCAACGTGATCTCGATGACATCCACTCGGTCATGCATGCCCACCGGCAACGGCGACAACTCGGCGCTGGCCTCATGGTAAAGGCCCAGCTCCACGTAGCCCTGCGCGGCGATGATTCTGCGTTCTGCCTCGGTCATTTTCAGTGTGATGGAAGAATGAGAACGCAAAGCATGCGCGGGAACAAGGTTTTTCATGCGCCCATCTCTCCGCAACCGGCAAAAAGACCGGATTTGTCCCCCGTAACCTCAGAACGCGGCGGATTTCACCACGCGCAGCTTCTTCGCCAACTCAAGACGGGTGGAGACCTCCCAGGCTCCCCAAGTGCCGACATAGCTGAGAAGGGCGCCGAGGGCACCAATGAGGATGCCGCCCATGAGCATCACCGGCGCATGCTCCTTGAGCACGATCCAGGCGTCCACCATCGACTCGGGCAAATGCGCGGGGAAGGGCGTGGCGGGAACGGTGGTGTAGAGAGCCAGGAACCATTTGCCGACGGTGTATTCGAGCCAGGCGAAAAACGGAATGGTGAGGGGATTGCTGATCCAGCAGAGCACGATGGCGATGGGGATGTTCACCCGGAAGATCGCGGCCAGGATGATGGCGGAGGGAGTCTGGATGGGCAGCAACTGTAACGTGATGAACATGCCCACGGCCATGCCGCCGGCGAGCGTGTGCTGCGTGGGCCGCCATACCTGTTTGTCGAGGAAATGCCGTGCGAACCAGCGCATGACGGGGCGGTCGCGCAGTTTGCGCGGGTGCTTGAGAAAACGGATGGTCTTGAAGACCGTGCGCCGAAACCAGCCGCGTACCATGGTCAGCATATCAGATGCCTCCACGGTAGGCCCACACGAGCAGTCCACCGCCGAGGGCGATGCGATACCACGCGAAACCGTTGAACGTGTGCCCCTGCACAAAGCGGATGAGCCACTTCACCACGATGAAGGCGGAGATGGCGGAGATGGCGGTGCCCAAAGCGACCATGGTCCAGTCCTCATTCCCCGCTTCACCGTCCTTGATGGCGGAGAGGATTTTATACCCGCCAGCGGCCATCAAAGTGGGAATGCCGAGCAGAAACGAGAACTCCGTGGCCGCAGGCCGCGCCACGCCGAAGGCCAGTGCCATGAGGATGCTGGCCCCGGAGCGCGAGGTGCCGGGAAACACCGCCGCGAGGAGCTGCGCCAGCGCCACGGCGACCACGACAGCCCAGGTGATCTCCACCGTTCCGGTTTTTCCTTTGTGCCAAAATTCCAACAGCAGAATGATGAAGCCGCCGATCAGCGTGGCCCAGGCGACGGGCGGGATGGTCTCCGGCAACTTGATGTCGAATTTTTTGAGGAGCAACCCGCCCACGGCAGTGATGAGGAACGAAACAGCCAGCTTCGACAGGTAATCCCGCGTGCTGGCATCTCCCAGCGTGGTGGCGAGGTGCTTCACGCGTTGTGCGAAAACGGCCAGCACCGCGAGCACGGCACCGCTCTGGATGACCACATTGAAGAGATCGCTCTTCGCGGGCAGCAGCCCCAGATTCTGCGGGATCAGCAAATGTCCCGTGGAGGAGATGGGCAGAAATTCTGTAACACCTTCAATGATGCCGAGGAGAATGATCGCGAGCCAGTCAGGCATGGGTGGGTTGGTGATGAAAGGAGGTGGAGCAGGAAAGCGGCGACTGTCGGGTGGCTGGCGCAGTTTGCAAGCACACCGGCTTCACTCACTGCATTCATTCTGAAAATTTCGCGCGCTCAAGTTATCTCCTGCCGCCGCTGGTTTTCAAGCTGGCCTTTGCAACGATTGCAGCTACCCTCGCCCCCCTACTTCGGCATGCCCGCCAGAGCCTCCAACCCAACCGCGACTCCCCCGCCCCGCCAGCCCGCCTGCTGGCGAGTCCTGATGTGTATCGGTGCCGTCATGCTACTGCTGGGGGCAGAGTCAGCAGCGCAGTCTGGCTCGACGATTCGTGTGCGTCTCGCCGACGGCTTTGATTTCCCGGTGGGGAAACCGGACGCCGACGGCTACTACAAAGCACGCGGCTACTGGCCCAACGGCCACCTCGGCGAGGACTGGAACGGCCGTGGCGGTGGTGATAGCGACAGCGGCGCACCGATTTATGCCATGGGCCGCGGGGTGGTCATTTTCACCCAAAACATCGGCGTCGGCTGGGGCAACTGCATCCTGGTGCGCCACATTTTTCGCGAGGCTGACGGCAAGCTGGCGATGGTGGACTCCCTCTACGCCCACCTGCAGGAGCGCAAAGCGAAGCTGCACGAGCTGGTAGAGAAAGGCCAGCTCATCGGCACCATGGGCGGCAACAACGGCATGTACCCGGTGCATCTGCACTTTGAGGTGCGCAAGAACCTGCGCATCGGCATGAACCGCTCCCAGTTCGCCCGTGATTCGTCGAACTACTACAGCCCCACCCTCTTCATCAACGCCCGCCGCGTGCTGGCCTCCAGCACGCAAAAGTACGACGTGCCGGTGAACAACTTCGCCCCCTATGGCCGTGCGCTGGCGGATGTCGGCAGCAACGGTTTGACCGCGCCCGGCGTGGCGGTACCGCTGTTCAAGGGCGGCTCAGACACGGCGAAAGATGACGCGAAGACCGAGGATGACTTCTGGTCACGACTGAAGGCAAAAATGCGCGGGGGGCAGGCCACCAATGGCACGGATGAAAAACGCTGAGCCGCAATGCGGCATAATTAATCCTTGATTCATCGCCGCCAGTGGTGGCATCTTTACTGCTGTCACTGGACAGTCTCCTCCCGGCCATGCATTTCCCGCCACGTCCCCTCCCCTCCCGCTCGGTTTGTGGCGGCAGCCTCGTTCCGATTTTGATCGTCGTTGCCGCGCTCGCGCTCAGCACCGCCATCTTCTTTCTGTTCACGAAAAAGCAGATGCAGCAGGAGGACGCGACTGCCGCCGGTGAAACCAACACCGCAGCAGCTCCTGCCGCCACCACGCCCGCGCCTGTCACGCCGCCTGTGCCGCCCAAAGCGGAGCCGCCGCCGGTTCCCCCGCCCGCACCGGTCACCTTCGGTTTCGCCCGCCCGCTTGATTTGGGCAAGCAGTTCGTGCGCAGCCTCACCACGGGTGATTTTGCCACCGCCGGCCGCCTCATGACCACGGCGGACCCCGCGCAGGCGGACAGCGCCGCGAAACTGCTCCAGCAACTTGCTGCCATGGGCTACCAACCCGGCGGCGAGGGCCAGGTGGAGTTGCTCGGCCTAGTCGAAAACCACACTCGTATCGCCATTCCATTCACCAAGGCCGGCAGTGGCGATTCTGTGCGCATCCAGTTCGATCTAGAACGTGATGAGCAGATGGGTTGGAAGATTGCCAAAGCCACACTGCCCCAGGTGATGAGCAGCGCCATCGCCGCCCTGCCGGTCCCGGCCTCCGCTGTTCCAGCGCCCGGTGCCCCTGGCACACCACCACCCGCCCCCGGCAAGCTCGCCCCCATGAAACAGCTTTTTGTCGTCGAGGACGGCACGGACGCGCTCGCCTTTGCCAGCGACTTCGTCCGCCACCTGCTCAAACACGATTTCGTTGCCGCGCAGGTTTTTGTGGATGAGAAAAAAGTGCCGATCGAGCGCCTACTCGGCCTCTGCATCGTGTTTGAGGAAGGCCAGTTCGCCTTGAACCCCGCCAAGCCCCTCATCATCTCCATCGCCAATCCCGAAGTGTCCTGGGTCATCGCCCAGGTGCAGTCGGAAAAGCTCCAGCAAAACACCGAGTTCGGCCTGGAGCTCAAGCGTGCGGACATCGCCCAGCCATGGAAGATTGTCGGCATGAACCTGTCCGACATCCTCGGCTCCTTCGCCAAAAGCGCCTCCAAGCTCGGCGTGCCTTACACCCCCATCGTGAAGAACCCGAAGGGCGGCGAATCGCTCGCGCTCTACTTTGAATACGACCGCGCCGAGCTGCATCCCCGCGCCCAAAAGCAGATTGAGGTCATCGCCGCGCTCATGAAGGCCGATCCCTCCAAAAAACTGCGCATCGCCGGCCACACCGACGAAAAGGGCGAGGACAGCTACAACATCAATCTCTCCCGCAGCCGTGCGGAGACCGTGAAGCAGCAGCTCGTCGCGCTCGGTGTACCCGCCGCCCAAGTGGAAACAGCCGGCCTCGGCAAGGCACAGCCACTCAGCCCGAACAAAAAGAACGACGGCACGGACAATCCCGAAGGCCGCAGCCACAACCGCCGCGCCGAGATCTATCTCGACTTCTGAGTGGGACCGCACGCGTCCCGCGTGCTGTTTCCGCGTCCTCGCGAGAAACCGTTCTGCCACTCACGCCAGTTCACAGAGTGCGGCAGATGTGGCACATTCTATATGGATGGTCTTCGGCGGGGAAGCATGCGCTCCTTGCCTTGCGTCATCAGTGCGTCCGCCTAATCTGGCGCACGCATGAAGAAACAGACCCCGCTAGCCCCCACACAGTCTGCAAACTCGTGGCAAGGCGGTGTCACCATGGGTGGTCTGGCGTTGGGACTGGCCGCGTTGCTAGCCTGGGCCTTGTATCCGCAGAAAAAATACACACCGCTGCCCGTCCCAGCCGTGGTCTCGCTGATGCAGGCCGAACCCTTCGTCATGCCGGATGAAAAAGCCGCGTTTGCCCAGTATGCAGGCTCCCAGAGCTGCCAGGAATGCCATGCGGATCAGTATGCCAAATGGCTAACCTCCAATCACGGCCTCGCCGAGCGCAAACCGGACCCGCAGCTCGATGATCCCGGCTTCGTGCCAGAGCGCAGCTTCACCCACGGCACGCAGACCACCACTACGCGCAAGAACGGCAGCGACTACGAACTGATCGCCCTCGGTTTTGGCGACAAGATCACCCCCTTCCGCGTCGAGCGCGTCATCGGCCACGATCCGCTGCGGCAGTTTCTCGTGGATGGCGGCAATGGCCGCCTGCATGCCATGGAAGCCTGCCTGGACCCGCATAAAAACGAATGGTTCAATGTGTACGGCAATGAAGACCGCAAACCCGGCGAATGGGGCCACTGGACCGGTCGCGGCATGGTGTGGAACCAGATGTGCGCCACCTGCCACAACACCCGCCTGCGCAAAAACTACGACGCCAAAACGGACAGCTACCACACCACCATGGCCGAGATGAGCGTGAGCTGCGAATCCTGCCACGGGCCGATGAAATCGCACAACGAGTGGCAACGCGCCAATTCCGGCACCAAGGGCGATCCCACCCTCACCAACTGGACCCGCGATCAGCACATCGAGAACTGCGCCGGTTGTCATGCACGCCGTGGCGAGATCACCGGCGACTTCGTCCCTGGCGAGTCCTTCTGGGACCACTACCACCTCACCATCACCGACCAGAGCGACACCTTTTATCCCGACGGCCAGATTCGTGACGAAAACTACGAGTTCAGCAGCTTCTTCAGCAGCCGCATGTACCATTCCGGCGTGCGCTGCATGGACTGCCACGACATGCACAGCATGAAGACCATCCTGCCCGGCAACCAGCTCTGCATGCGCTGCCACACGCCCGGCGGCTTCCCCAACGCGCCGGTCATCATGCCCGAGGCGCACAGCTTCCATCAGACCGCCAGCACCGGGAACCAATGCGTGAACTGCCACATGCCGCAGACGGTGTACATGCAGCGCCATCCGCGTCATGACCACGGCTTCACCATTCCCGATCCGCTGCTCACCAAGCAGTTCAACATCCCGAACGCCTGCAACAAGTGCCACACCGACCAGACCACCGCCTGGGCGCTGGAAGCCACGCAGAAATGGTGGGGCGATAAAATGGACCGCAAAACCCGCACGCGAGCCACCTTGATCGCCAAGGCACGTCAGGGAGACGCCCAAGCCGTTTCGGGCCTCGTCGATCTGCTCGGCAGTGATGAAATCCCGCACTGGAAAGCCAGCGCCACCTTGCTGCTCGACCGCTGGATTGATCAGCCCTCGGTGCAAACCGCCGTCACCGCCCAGTTGCAGCACGCGCACCCGCTCGTGCGCCAAAGCGCCATCCGCACCCTGGAGCCGATGCTGCAAAACGGCACCATTCGCAGCACCATCGAGCCGCTGCTCAATGACCCCTCACGCGGCGTGCGCGTCTCCGCCGCCTGGGCCTTGCGCGACTCGCTGGATCTCGAATCCGCTGCGGGCAAGGACCTGCAGCACATGCTGAACTGGAACGCCGACCAGCCCAGTGGTCAGATGCAGCTCGCCCAGTTTGAGTTCGCCCGTCGCGACACGACCTCGGCCATCCAGCACATGGAAACCGCCATCCGCTGGGACCCCAACTCCCCGCCCTTCCATCATGATCTCGCCATGATGTACAGCACCGCCGGCCAGACCCCGCAGGCCATCGCCAAACTGCGAGACGCCATCAAGCTCGTCCCCAATCACGCCGACTACCACTACGAGCTCGGCCTCGCCCTCAGCGAGACGGGCGACATGTCCGCTGTAATCACGGCACTTCAGGAAGCCGTGCGCCTCGATCCCAGCCTGTCACGCGCCTGGTACAATCTCGGCCTCGCCAAAAACGGCCTCAAAGACATCCCCGGTGCCCTCGACGCACTCCAACGCGGCGAACTCGCCAATCCCCGCGACCCCGGCATCCCCTACGCCCGCGCCACCATCCTCGCCCAACAAGGCCGCAAACAAGAAGCCATCGCCGCGCTGGATCAAACCCTGCGCATCAATCCCGGCTTCGGCGAAGCCTTGCAGTTGCGGGCGATGCTCATTCGATAAGCCGCGCCATTTCATGGTTCATTGTCAACTATCGCCACCTGACCCTTTCATAGGTAACACGGAATGGCACTTGATTAAGGCGGAGCGTCATGCTTTCTCAGCCTACTTCGCCCCCGCAAATACGCACGATGAGCTGCTTAAATGAGTGCCATTCATGCCAGGCATTATGACCCCGTATGCGGCGCAGGGCACCGGACGCCACCTCGACCACGGCGGGGAGGTTGTTGGGAAAACCATCCACATCAAACGTGAACAAGCCGGGCTGAACCGGCAGGATTTCGCCAAGCTGACGGGCCTCTCCAGCGCGGGACTGCGCCGCGTGGAGGACATGGAAACCATGCCAGCGGTGCTGACCCAGGAGAAGATTTGCGCGGGGTTCGGCATCTCGCTCATGGAACTCATCGCCGAGACGGACCGGCGGTCGCGCGCATGACCCTACATTTGCTACTTCAGTTTCATCGACGTCTGCGGCGGTTTCGTGGCGGAATGCGCGGATGAATTTCCGCGCGATCCTCCGGCTGCCTCTGGCACGTCTTTTTGGGGAAATAATGCCGCAAAAAAACGATTCTGGGGCGTGAGTGCTCGTTCCGGCGTACGTCGGATTCAGTACACACCGGTAGTACTTCGTTCCGGGGTTCCTCGGAATGGTTCTCCCCTTCCCCGGATTCGTTCCGACCTTCGTCGGAATGGTTCCAGGCTTCGTCGGAATCGGGTGCACGAGTGCTAAGTCGTTCCGGGGTTCGGCGGAATGGTTCCGGCGTTCGTCGGCATGGTTCTTGGGTACGTCAACATGGCTCTGGGGTACGTCGGCATGGTTCCGGCGTTCGGCGGAATGGTTCTGGCGTTCGTCGGACCGAATCCTACCTTCCAGGAATCAATCCGGCGAACGTAGGAACCGCCGCTCACAGGCCCCGGCACGGTGCTGCGGCGGGAGCGGGCGACCCTTTCCCAGCCATGCCCCGGCCTGTGGTGCGGGCGGCACGCAAACCGGGAGGCGGCACGCATGGCCCGGTGGTCTAGCGGCGCGGCCTGGTCGTCAGAAACACTTGGGGGGCCGACTTCACCGCCGACTCCCGCTTCAAACAGCCAATCCAACCACCGAAAACATCGCACCATGCAACGCAACGATTACTTCCCCTCCTGTCCCTCAAAAACCTTGACATGGATCTGGCAGCTAACCAACCTGCTCCAAACCGTAACCAACTATGACTCACTCAAGTGTACTACAAACAGGCATTATGATCACGCGTTCCATGATGCGGAATACCGTCCGCCGCCTACGCCCCACTCCGCACTTGTCCACAGCCATGCTGGCCTGTTGCGCCCTGCTGGCGGCGATGCCCGACCTACGCGCCGCAGACACCGTGGAGGGCAATCTGCTGCTCCAGATCAAGGGTGAAGTAGAGGTCTTTCATAACGGCCGAAAAATCGTCCTGCGAGACAAGATGGAGGACATACAGCACTACGGTCTCAAGGTGCCCGCAAGAAGCTTCAAGGCAGGAGATGTCATCGTGCTTAATATTCGCTCGCCTTACGTTTACCGCGCCATCACTGCCGCCGTCAATCTCGTCAAAAAAGGCGGTCAGATCCCAGTCAAACAGCAGCATTGGCGCTTTCTGGGAATGGACAAAGACGCACGCAAAATCGCCGCCGCCGACATCCTGGCCTGCCAGGATGTTCCCGCCGCCGCTGCCCCCGACGGCAACGGTGAGGAGGCGCGCGAAAAGCTCGGCTTCCTGCCGAATGGCAGCGACTGGGTGAAGACCAAGGACCAACTCAATAAATGGTATTGCATGGGCTTCGTGCTCACTCAAGAAATGCTCGACGCACCGATGCCAGCGAAATGAGCACTGGGTGCGATCCGCTTATAGAAGTTGCCCTCACCGTCAGTGTTTCATCCGCCACCACGATACGAACCGGAAACATCGGTGAGTGTTTGGAAAGAGGCCGTGAAACGATAGCTGCGAGTGCGTGCTTGAGGTGACGTCGGCTTTGACTGCGCGGTGTGCCTTGCCCATGCCCCCCTTTTTCACCAAGGGCAATCCAGCCCTCGGCAGCGCCGATATCGGACGCCTTGACACACAAAAAGAGCGGTGAAGGAATGGCCAGATGCCAGTTCCTTCACCACTCGGTGTTTCAAGAGACGCTGCTGGCTGCACGATGACTCGGGCGCTCAGCGCGTCTTAAAAGGGGATTACCTCGTCCGCACCACCAGCACGCGGCGGTCCAGTTGGAGCTGGGCTTCGTTGCCCTGGGGATACATGGGATAGATTTCGCCGTAGCCATGGGCGCTGAGGGCGCTCATGGGGACACCGTAGTTCCGGGTGAGCTCCTCATACACGCGCTTGGCGCGGTCGGCGGAGAGCGCCATGTTGAACTCGTTGGTGCCTTCGACGCTGGTGTGGCCTTCGATGTCGAAGATCGCGTTGGGCTCATTCTTCGCGACGGCGTTGATCACACCGGCCATCTCCTGCAGGGCAGCGCGGGATTCGGCGTCGAGCAATTGAGCGGTCTCCTTCACGAACAGCACAGGCAGGGTGACGTAGGGCAGTTCACGGCTTTCATTCTGATCTTCCACCAGGACGACATTCCGTTCCGAATTATACACGCGGAGTGGCTGGCCGGGGGTGTCCACCGTGGTGGTGGTCTTGGTGGTCTTGACCACGACGGGCGAGGTGGTGTTGGCGGCGGGCACCTGTCTGATGACGATCTTGGGGGCGGTGGACAATTGCTGCCGCACCACCACGGCGTCCAGCGGGACGACCTGTTGGACGACGACCGAAGTCGTGGCGGGTGGGGACACGACGGTGACCTGGGCGTGCAAGGAGAGCTGCGCGAGGCAGAAGGCTGGAATGGGGTGCAGGGATGATTTCATGAGCTGAATGTGTTTGGGTTTGGTATCGAACCCATGGTTCGTCCAGTCGCCCGGCTTAAACCATGGGGTGTAACCCTATCTCCCGCTTCCTCGTTTGTCTGCATGGGCGGTCCAGTTCAGCCCGGTGTTGGCAGCAACCAAGTGTACGCCGCTGGGTTGCTCGCGGTGGAGGTAGGGTTTGACCCCATTGACAGGGCCCGGCGTTTGAGGCATCGTGGACTCCTTATGAAACCACTCCCCCTCGCCTGCCTCGCCCTGTCTGCCCTCCTCGTCATCGGCTGCAACAAAGAAAAAGCCGCCATCGACGCCAACAACGAAACCACGCAAACCACCCTCGATCAGCAGAAAGCCAACGTGGATGCCGCCGCCAAGGAGGCGCGAGCGCAAACCGATGTGGATGCAAAGATCGACAAAGCCGTCATCAACGCGAATCAGACCATCGACCAAGCGCAGCTTGATGCGGAAAAGAAGAAAGCCGATGCGGAAGCAGAAGCCGCCAAGGCAAAGGTGGAGGCCGAAAAGAAGTAACCCCCTTTCTTTTTCACTCTTGCACACCGCAGTCATCGCAGGATGGCGGCGGTGTTTTGCTGTTGCAGAAGCTTGGTGAAGTCATGGCGGGACTGTGCCGCTTGAACGGGTTTCCCGCCAAGAAACTGGCCGTCAAGGCGGGCGTGACGAAGTACGCCGTGCGCCGGTGATCTCCTGGTGGCTGCTGTTGAGGCGGTCTGGCATGGCTCTGCATCCACTCTACCGCGAAACTCGCGCTCCGGTAACGCGGCTTGACACCGCCGAGTGAGGAATGCCGCAGAGAAATGCCTTCTGTATCCGTACTCTGCGGTGCGTTGATTGGTTCAGCGTGTTCCAGCACTTCGCCAAGACTGAAGACGCGGGAAAGCAGAAAGGAGTCGTGAGGCGCTAGTTGACAGCGAGTGCTGGCGTTGGCTTTGACTGCGAGTGCTGGCGTTGGCTTTGACTGCGATGAGTACATCTTGCCGTGCCCCCTTTTAACGAGGGCAATCCCCAGTATAGCCGGGCGAACAAAGCTCCCCCTACTCGTCCGCCTTTTTCCATTCCTCGCCTTCGTCGTCATCATCGTCGCCGAAGCCGTCGTCGTATTCATCATTCCCCGTACTGATGCCGGCAATGGTGTTGATGTCCTCGTCGCTGAGCTCCTCGATGTCGTCCTCATCGTCACCCCCCGCCGCCTTGGCCACCTCCGCCGACTGCTGGGCCTCCAGGCCGCGTTTTTCGATCTGGGCCAGCGTTTCGCTGACATCCTCGACCGTGTCCCACACCTGCTGGGACACAAAGATCGGCGCGCCCTGCTGCACCGCCATGGCGATGCTGTCGCTGGGCCGGGCATCGAGCTCAATCATCTTGCGCGTGGTGTGCAGCTCGTTCTCGGCGGAGATGATCAGGCGCGCATGGAAGACGCTGCCGTTGATGTGGTTGATGATGATACGCTCCACCTTGGCACCAAAGGCCATGAGCAGGTGGCCCACGAGATCATGCGTCAGCGGGCGCTCCTTGGACACGCCGCGCATGAACATGGAGATCGCCGTGCCCACCGACTCGTCGATGTAGATCACGAAGACCTTCGTTTCATTGCCCAGAAAAACGGCAAAGCTGCCTTCCAGCGGCAACACCGCGCGCACCTGCACCTCGATGACTTCCTTGTTCATTGTGCCAATTAAAAACCGCGCACAGCCCGCTGGCAAGATGCGCGATGCTTTTTTATGCCACAATCGCCGCGCCACCGAGGCCAAGCGCCAGATAGCGCCGTGAAATCTCGACGTACTTCAGCGCCAGCTTGGCATTCGCCTGCTGTTCCTCCGCTGACAGCGCCCGCACCACCCGTGCTGGCGATCCCATCACGAGCGAACCTTCCGGGATGACCGTGTTTTTCGTCACCAGTGATCCGGCGGCGATGATGCTGCGCGCACCTATTTGAGCGCCGTCCATGATGATCGCCCCCATGCCCACCAGCACCTCATCCCCCACGGTGCAGGCATGTACCACGGCACGGTGCCCCACGCTGACCCGCTCCCCCAGCACGCAGGCGCAGTCATCGCTCACATGCAGAACGCTGCCGTCCTGCACATTGCTTTGCGCGCCGACGCGGATGCGATTGATGTCGCCGCGCAGGACGGAGCCGTACCACACGCTGGCCTCCGCCTGCAGTTCCACCGCGCCAAGGACAATGGCCCCAGGAGCAATGAAAACATCTGCGGCCACAGCAGGCTGCGCGTCAGGAATCAAGAATTTCTTTAGTTCTCTCATGGCGATGGAAACGGATTTTATGATTGTGAAACGAGGCGGAACGGGCCATAAAAAACAGCGTGCCGCCTTAATTCTGGAACGGTCCTCCCTTCAATCCAACAACGAATCTCACCCACACTCATGAACAAAGCCCAACTCATCGACTCCGTGCAGGAAATTCTCGGCGGGGACACCTCCAAGCGCGCCGCCTCCGACGCCCTGGACGCCGTGCTCAATGCCATCACCAAAGGGGTGAAGCAGGGTCCGGTGCAGCTCATCGGCTTCGGCAGCTTCAAACCGGTGGACCGCAAGGCGCGCATGGGCCGCAATCCGAAGACCAAGGAACCGGTGGCGATCAAAGCATCCAAAACCGTGCGCTTCACCGCCTCTGCCGCGCTCAAGACTTCGCTGTAAACAACAGCACCGCCGCCTCACCCGCGCCTCGTCCCACGGAGCGCGGGTTTTTCATGCCTCATTCTTTGGTTTCCTGCTCCATCCGCTCGCTCAGCCACTGCTTGATCATGCTCTGGTAGTTCAGGTAGCGGCGGCGGGCCACGCGCTTGATGCGGCTCAGCATGCGCGGGTCAAAGCGCAGCGTGATCGTGGTGGACTCCCGCACGTCCGAACGGTGGATGGATGCCTGCATTAGCCGTGGGTCGAGCTGATGCTCGCTCCAGAACTTCCCCTCATCATCCGGGGAGTCAAAGGCGGGCACGTCCTTCCAGGCGCGAATATTTTTCAGATCGGGTGGTGCGGTGTCCATAGTGTGCTGCGTTCCCTGCGGTTAAATCTCCGCCGCCTTCTTGCGCTCAAAAAAATCATGCTCCGTCGCCGTCATCAACCGCGCAAAGGCGACGCGGTAATGCTTTCCGTCGGTCCAAAACGCGCTGAACACCGGCTTGCCCTGGAGTGATTTGCCCAGGTTATAATAACGAGCCTCCGTGCCGTCGTCCTGGCCGTCTGGGAGCAGTTTGAGTGAGAACGGGTCCTCAAACGACTCCTCAATGTCCCTGGGCGGGAGTTTCGTGAGGTCAAAGGCGGCACCGATCCAGTCGAATTCCATAAGGTTGCGCGGGGTATTATTTTCGGTATTCGATCAGTTCTATCTCATAACCCTCGGGTGCGTCAATGAATGCAAACACGCCACTGGAACTCGGAGTTGGCCCATCAGAGAGCGGATAGCCAAGGGCGGCGGCATGCTGCGCAAATTCCTCGATGCTATCGACTTCGAAGGCCAGATGCGTCAAATCACTGCAAAACGTGACCTGCCCGCTCGCGGGATAGCTGCAGATTTCGATGAGTTCGTCGCTATTCGGTGTCTGTAGAAATACCAGTTCCGAACCACGCGGCGACTTGTGGCGGCGGATTTCCTTCAGGCCGAGCACCTGTGTGTAAAAGTTGATCGTCTTTTCGAGATCGTTCACCCGGTAGCGGGTGTGGAGGAGTTTTTTGACCATGACTCCTTGTTTATGCCACAGGCCGCCAGCAATGACAAACCTCGAATCAGCGTTAGCATCCCTGACCACCATGATTCCCATCGATCTTTCCGGCAAAACCGCCCTCATCACCGGCGCATCCCAGGGCATCGGCGCACAAGTCGCCCGCACCTTGCACCGCGCCGGCGCGGCCGTCGTCCTCAACCACCTCGGCGCACCCGGCACCTTGCTGGATGCTCAAGCACTCGCCGATGAACTCAATCTCCTCCGCACCGACAGCGCCAGCCTCATCGCCGCCAACGTTTCCAAACCGGAGCAGGTGCAGACCATGATGGGCGAGGTGCAAGCACGCCACGGCGGCCTCGACTACCTCATTAACAACGCCGCCATCCTCAAGGACCGCACCATTGCCAAGATGGACCTCGAAGAATGGGACGCCGTCATCGATGTGAACCTCAACGGCGTGTTCTACTGCTGCAAATACGCCCTCGAAATCATGCGCGACCACGGTGCCATCGTCAGCTTCGGCAGCATCGCCGCCATCCAGGGTTTCTTCGGCCAGGCGAACTACGCCGCCGCCAAATCCGGCGTGCAGGCCATGATGCGCGTCCTCAGCCGCGAAGCCGCCCGCAAGCAGATCCGCGCCAACGCCATCGCCCCCGGCGTCATCGACACCGCCATGGCTGCCACCATTCCTGAAAACGTCCGCGCCGAGATGCTCAAAAACGTCCCCCTCGCCCGCTTCGGCACCACGGAAGAAGTCGCCAACGTGGTGCTCTTCCTCTGCTCGCCACTCGCGAGCTACGTCACCGGGCAAACCATCGAAATCAACGGCGGCTGGCGTGGCTGAGTAGCGCAACCGTCCCGGTTGCTCTATCTGCTGCAATCGAGACGATTGCTCTACTTTATGCGTTCCCCTGCCCTCATCGCCACCGCTGACGAAGCCGTCGCCGCCATTCCGAACGGCGTGACGGTCGCGATCAGTGGCTTCGTCGGTGCCGGACATCCTGAGATGCTCACGGCGGCGTTGGAGCGGCGCTTTCTGCAAACCGGCACGCCGAACGATCTCACGCTCTACTACTGCGCCGGACAAGGCGACCGTGGCGAGCGTGGCCTGAACCACCTCGCGCATCGTGGATTGCTCAAACGCATCATCGGCGGCCATTGGAACCTCGCGCCGAAACTCGGGGCGCTGGCGCTGGCGAATGAAGTCGAAGCCTACAACCTGCCGCAGGGCGTGCTCTGCGTGCTGACGCGCGAGATCGCCGCGAAACGGCCTGGATTGATCACGCAGGTCGGTTTGAACACCTTCATCGACCCGATTCACGGCGGTGGCAGGCTGAATGCCCGCACGACCGAGCCGCTGGTCGAACGCATTGAGCTCGATGGCCAGATCTGGCTGCGCTACAAGCCCGTGCCGATCCAGGTGGCCCTCATTCGCGCCACCTATGCCGATGCACGCGGGAATCTGAGCATGGATTGCGAAGGATTGATCAGCGAAGTGCTGCCGATGGCCCAGGCGGCAAAAAACCACGGCGGCATCGTCATCGCCCAGGTCGAAAGCATCGTGGACCAACTGCCGGACCCAAAATCCGTGCGCGTTCCCGGCATCCTCGTGGATTACCTCGTCACCAGCGGCGGTGTGCAGCATGACCAGACCTTCAGCGAGGTCTTCAATGAGGAGTTTGTCGTCACCGGTGACGGCTCCTTCGAGCTACCACCCATGCCCGCATCCGAGCGCAAACGCATCGGTGCCCGCGCCCTGCGGGAAATTCGCGCGGGCGACATCGTGAACCTCGGCATCGGCCTGCCCGAGGCCGTGGCCATGGTCGCCGCCGAAACTGGACGGCTACAAGAATTCACCCTCACCGTCGAAAGCGGCCCCACCGGCGGCATTCCAGCTTCCGGCCTCAGCTTTGGTTGCAGCCACTTCCCGGAGGCGATCATTGACCAACCCGCCATGTTTGACTTCTACGACGGCGGCGGCCTCGACATCGCCGTGCTCGGCGCGGTCGAAATCGATGCCGAGGGCAGCGTGAATGTCGCCAGTTTCGCGGGCCGCTTCGCTGGCGTCGGCGGCTTCATGAACATCGCCCAAAGCGCCCGCCGCCTCGTCTTTTGCTGCACTTTCAAGGCGAAGGAGAACGCCAAATTCGTGCGCAGCATCCAGCACGTCTGCTTCCACGGCCCCTCCGCCCTCGCCCGCGGCCAGCAGGTGCTCTACGTCACCGAACGCGCCGTGTTTGAGCTGACGCCGCAAGGCCTGCGCCTCATCGAAATCGCCACCGGGCTCGATTTGCAGACCGACGTGCTAGATCAGATGGAGTTTGCGCCGCTGCTGGCAGATACCCTCCCGATCATGCCCGGTTAACAGAGCGGATGGAAAAATTCACGCTCGGCTTGCACGTCGGCAGCGTATCTCCATCATGAATTTCTCCCCCACATGAGCGCTGCTTTTGACTCCCTTTCGCGATTTTACGCCTCCTCCATCGGCAAGAAGATTTTGGTGGCCCTGACCGGCCTCGTCCTGATCGGCTTTGTCTTTGGTCACATGATCGGCAACCTGCTGATTTTTGTCGGTAAGGACGCCATCAATGAATACGGCCACCTGCTCCAGACCGCCCTGCACGGCGGTGGCGTTTGGATCGCCCGCATCGGCTTGCTGGCAGCGGTGGTGATTCACATTGTGGCAACGATTTCGCTCACCAAAGCGAACCGTGCCGCGCGCAAGGAAGCCTACGGCATGCAGAAGGCGCAGGTGAGCAGCAAGTCCTCCCACATCATGATCTGGAGCGGGCTGACGATCCTCGCGTTCATCGTTTACCATCTGCTGCACTTCACCGCGCGGGTCGGCAATGACTACGACACTTACAAAACCACGCTTCACGGTGAGACGGTGCACGATGTCTATCGCATGGCGATCGCTGGCTTTTCCTGGGCTCCAGCCGTGATCTTCTACATCATCGCGATGCTCCTGCTCACCAGCCACCTCAGCCACGGTTTCAGCAGCCTGTTCCAGACGCTCGGCGTCGCCACGGATAAGACGGAGCCGCTGTTCAAGAAACTCGGTTACGCCTTTGCTGGCCTGATCCTCATCGGCAACTGCTCCATCCCCATTGCCATCTTCTTCTTCGGCTACGGACGTTAATTATTTCTGCGACTCGCCATGTCTCTCAATTCCAACATTCCCTCCGGCCCGATGGCCATGAAGTGGTCCAAGCACAAGCAGGACTCGAAACTCATCAATCCGAAGAATAAACGCAAATTCACCATCCTCGTGGTGGGCAGCGGCCTCGCGGGTTCCAGCGCAGCGGCGACGCTCTCGGAACTGGGCTACCAGGTGAAGTGCTTCTGCTTCCAGGACAGCGCCCGCCGTGCGCACTCCATCGCCGCGCAGGGCGGCATCAATGCAGCGAAGAATTATCAAAACGACGGCGACAGTGTGCATCGTCTCTTCTACGACACGGTCAAAGGCGGCGACTTCCGCGCGCGTGAGTCCAACGTTCATCGTCTCGCTGAGGTCAGCGTGAACATCATTGATCAATGCGTGGCGCAGGGCGTGCCCTTTGCCCGCGAATACGGCGGCATGCTGGCGAATCGCTCCTTCGGCGGTGCGCAGGTGAGCCGCACGTTTTATGCGCGCGGTCAGACCGGGCAGCAGCTCCTGCTCGGCGCGTATTCGGCCTTGAACAAGGAAATCGCCGCCGGTGGCGTGCAGATGTTCCCACGCACGGAAATGCTCGATGTGGTGACTGTGGGCGGCCACGCGAAAGGCATCGTCACCCGCAATCTCGTCACCGGCAAAATCGAATCGCACGCGGGCGACGCGGTGCTGCTTTGCACCGGTGGCTACGGCAACGTTTTCTATCTCTCCACGAACGCGATGGGCTGCAACGTCACCGCCACATGGCGTGCGCACCGCAAAGGCGCGTTCTTTGCCAATCCTTGCTACACGCAGATCCATCCGACCTGCATTCCTGTGAGCGGCGACTATCAGAGCAAGCTCACGCTCATGTCCGAGTCGCTGCGCAACGACGGCCGCATCTGGGTGCCGAAGAATACCGCCGATGTCGGCAAGCCTGCCGCCCAAATCCCAGAGGCAGATCGTGATTACTTCCTGGAACGGAAATACCCGAGCTTCGGCAACCTCGCCCCGCGTGACATTTCCTCCCGCGCGGCCAAAGAAGCTTGCGATGCCGGCCTCGGCGTGGGCCCCGGGGGACGCGGCGTGTATCTCGACTTCGCGGAAGCCATCGGCCAGTTCGGCCAGAAGACCATCGCTGAACGCTACGGCAACCTTTTCTCGATGTATGAGAAGATTACTGGTGAGGACGGCTACAAACGCCCGATGCGCATCTATCCCGCCGTGCATTACACGATGGGCGGCCTGTGGGTGGACTACAACCTCATGAGCAACCTCCCCGGCCTGCACGTGCTCGGCGAGGCGAACTTCTCCGACCACGGCGCGAACCGCCTCGGTGCCAGCGCCCTCATGCAGGGCCTCGCGGATGGCTATTTCGTCATCCCGACGACCATCGCGAACTACCTCGTGCATCAGAAGCCCGGCAGCATCACCACCGAGCATCCTGAATTCAAGAAAGCCGTCGAAGACTGCACCGTGCAGACGAAGCGCTTCCTCAACATCAAGGGCAAGCGCAGCGTGGACAGCTTCCACCGCGAACTCGGTCTCCTCATCTGGGACAAGTGCGGCATGGCACGCGACAAAGCCGGGCTCGAAGAAGCCATCAAGCGCATTCCCGAACTGCGCGAAGAATTCTGGCAGAACGTCACCGTTCCCGGCAGCGGCGACTTCACCAATCCCGAGCTCGAAAAAGCCGGGCGCGTGGCCGACTTCATGGAGTTCGGCGAACTCCTCTGCCTTGACGCCTTGAACCGCGAAGAAAGCTGCGGCGGTCACTTCCGCACCGAGCATCAATACCCCGATGGCGAGGCGAAACGCGACGACGAAAACTTCAGCTACGCCGCCGCCTGGGAATACACCGGCAACGTCTCGAAGCCCACGCTCAACAAAGAGCCGCTCACCTTCGAAGAAGTCCACCTCGCCGTCCGCAGCTACAAATAACCTGCATTGTGCCGCCATGATCCGCGAATCCGAGTCCGAATTGCTAGACTTCTGCGCCATGCAGCGCCGGGAGTTCTGCACGGATGCTTGGACGCAGTTTGAGCCACTGGAGAAACGCGAAATGGCCGCTGTGTGCCTGTTCCTCGCTGGAGTGGACTGGTTCGGTCATGAGAATGGATTGCGTGAAGCGGCGCAAAAGCTGCTGATTGGTGTGCCGATGACTTTTGGTGCTCTTGCCCGCTCGCTGCGCTTTGATTGCCCGCGTTTTGCCAACTTGCTGAAGAGGAGGCTCGGTCATGCATAGTTTGCATCCAGAGCTAACTCGGGCAATGAGTTCAATGCTGGATCGCATCGACGGTTTCTTGCGCGAAAGTGGATATGCGGACGAACCCGTGAAAATGTTCCTCGCTGGTGGCATGGCGGTTCATTACCACTGTGGCACACGCTATACGGATGATGTGGACGCCACCTTTTCACGTCGCTTGATGCTACCCTTTGAGGACTTGGTCATTGATTACATCCGCGAAACAGGAAAGCCGTCCAGCATCTACTTCGACACGACCCACAACGACACCTTTGCGCCGCTGCATCCCGATCATCGCGACGACTGCGTCGAGTGGGAGTGCATTGGCAATGAAAAGCGTCTCGTGCACTTGCTGGTTTTCTCTCCCGTCGATCTCGCAGTGTCGAAGCTGTCGCGCTTCTCACCAAACGACCAGGCGGACATCCTTGCGCTGGCTCAGCAACGATTGTTCACCACAGCGGAACTCAAATCCCGAACCAATGAAGCGCTCAGCTACTACGTCGGTGATGCCCGCTGGATTCATCTGAACCTCGACCAAATCAGTCAGGAGATCGAACTCGCGCGCTCTGCCTAACCTTTTCCAAAACCTCACGTCCCCATGTCCCAACTCAATCTGCACCTCAAAGTCTGGCGTCAGAACGGCTCGCAGCCCGGCCATTTCCAAGACATCGAAGCGCCCGAAATTCCCGATCATGCCTCCTTCTTGGAGATGATGGACATCGTCAACGAGCGACTCATCGCCAAAGGCGAAGATCCCGTGGCCTTCGATCACGACTGCCGCGAAGGCATCTGCGGCATGTGCTCCATGCAGATCAATGGCGTACCGCACGGCCCCGAAAAGGCCACCACGACCTGCCAGCTCCACATGCGCAAGTTCCGCACCGACGACACCATCTGGGTCGAGCCCTTCCGTGCCCGCGCCTTCCCGGTGCTCAAGGACCTCATGATCGACCGCAGCGCGTTCGACCGCATCCAGCAGGCCGGTGGTTTCGTCAGCGTGCGCACCGGTGCGCCGCAGGATGCCAATGCGCTGCCCATTGGCAAAGAAGTCGCCGATGCCGCCATGGATGCCGCCGAGTGCATCGGCTGCGGTGCCTGCGTGGCCGCGTGCAAAAACGCCAGCGCCATGCTCTTCGTCTCCGCCAAGGCCGGTCAGCTCAATTCACTGCCGCAGGGCCAGCCCGAGAAGGATCGCCGCACGCTCGGCATGGTCCGCCAGATGGACAAAGAAGGCTTCGGCAACTGCACGAATCAGTACGAGTGCGAAGCCGCCTGCCCGAAAGAGATCAGCGTCCGCTGGATCACCAAGCTCAACCGCGACTACGCCCTAGCAGCGGTCAAAGACGCCTTTGGCAACTCCCCCAGAGTCGCCGGCGGCGGGGATTGATTCACCAGCCTGAAGGGCACTCGGTCATGGCCGTTGCACGCGACGCGTGACCGCACGGAGGATGGCCTTCCAGGTTGTCTATGGACAGAGGCTTCCAGCCTTTGATCGAGTGACTTAAAGGCTAGAAGCCTCGGGCCGCTGACAGGCCGGAGGCCTATCCACCGCTACTTTCCCGCCTGCGCATCACCACGCCCATCCCCATCCGCGTCGAAGAGGTCCGCAGCGTTGCCGCTGTTCGCGGTGCTGCCGAAGTAGAGCTGCCGCCAGTCTTGGATGGGGGTGTTCAGCCCGGTGAAGGCCGCCACCTGCTCGATCAGCCCGGAGCTGCCGTTCCCGTAGCCACTGGTCGTGCGGCCACGGGCGCGGATGCTGACGGTGCTGGGGAGGGAGAGGCCGGTGAGCTGCCAGTTCGCGGTGCTGCCCACGCGCGTGCCGCTGCCGAGCGCGGTCCAGGTCGTGCCGCCGTTCGTGCTCTGCTCAAAGGTGGTCGCCGAGAGTTCCGGCCCGGCACCGCTGCGGCTCCAGAGCACTTGCGTGGTGTCCGGCGCGGTGAGGACTTGGGTAGCGGCGTCGTTATGCAGCCGCGCGATGTTGTTGCGCGTGGTGGCCGAGGCCGCGCCATTGGGCTGCAAGCTGGTGAAGCCGCCCCCGAGCAGTACCTTGCCATCCGCCTGCACCGCCACGCTATAGACGTCGCTATTCGCGTTGGGATCGAAGCCCGTGTCCAGTGTCCCGTCCGCATTGAGCCGGGCGATGTTGCTGCGCGCCACCCCGAGCACCTGGGTGAAGCTGCCCGCGATGAGGGTCTTCCCATCCGGCTGCACCGCCGTGGCCGCCACGTAGCTGCCGGTGATATTGAGATTCAGCGGATCCAGATCCCCCGCTGCCGCCCGTGCGGAGGGCGCGGTGAGCAGGGAGAGGAACGCCGCGAGGGCGAGCAGGGCGGAGCGGAGGTTCATAGAACAGGTGGCTTTCAACTACAGAGAGGTGGACGCGATGCGGCGCGGAGGCAATGACATCCTGCCGCCGCAGCGGGTGGAAGTGGGCCTTCCTGGAAATGGCCTGACCTCGCGCGCGGCAGCGTTACGGCGGTGGTAAGGCTAGAGGCCGGAGGGGAGCACGCGCGGTGGCGAACTGTAGGCTAGCGGAAGTCCAGTTTAGCTAGGCGCGCCATCTGGTCCTGGCTCAGTTCACCGCCTTTCAGCAGGATGCGCTGCTTATTCATCCACGCTCTCAGCCTGACATCCCCCAGGGATTCGATCGGTACATCGCAGTCGCCATGGCGGCGGTGGTAGGCCTCCAGTTTCCGACAGTTCCTGTCCCAGTGCCTCTCTGCCCTACTCTTCAGGAGCAGCTTGATGGGTTGTTTCCCGTATTTGGCAGCCACCCAGCGAAAGCCCAGTGCCTCCAGCTTGGCGATCTGCTCCGCGCTCAGCCTGCCCTCCACAAGCCTCTGCCACTGGGCGTGTCTCCAGTGGTACAGACTCGAGTGCGCATTTTTCATCACCCGTGTGTGACCGTGCTCCTGGTGAAAGGCCTTCAGCGCCGCATAGCCGGCCTCCCAGGCAGCACCGCTGTCACGCCGCACCTTCGCCCAGCGAAAGCCCAGCTCATTCAGCCGCGCCGCCCGCTCCGGGCTCAGTCTGCCCCGGTTCTGTTCATTGCGCTGGTGGATGGACCAGCGGTGTAGGCCTTTCTTACCCTCGATAGCGAAAGGCACGTTACAGTGTCCGTGCTCGCGGTGGTAGAGCTGCAGTTTCTCATAGCTCCTGTTCCAGACGAGCTGGCTCTGCAGCTCCTTGCGCCGCAGTTCGTATTGACTGAGAGCCGTTTGAGTCTCCCACTCGAAGCCCAGCGCGTCCAGCAGGGGGATGAGGTCCGTCCTCAGCTCATTCAGCTTCCGGGCCACACGCTGCCTGTGGCACCAGGTGCGCAGAAAGTCGTTCATCGGCGCCTCCGCGCGTGTGTGCCCATTCTCCTGGTAAAAGGCGCGCAGCATCGCGTAGCGCGCCTGCCAGCGCGGCTCCGGCTGTGGGTCCTTCAGCACCGCCAGCGCTCCTAGGGCCGCCAGTTTAGCGCACCACTCCGGGCGCAGTTTCCCCGTGCGCGCATTGGCGCGTGCGCTCCATAGCCAGCAGCCTAGGGCGCTTGTCTGCGCGCACAGCGTCTGGATACAGCCCGGCCCCTCCTCGGAGATGCATTTCTCCAGCAGTTCACACATCCTCTCCCACCGCTGTTCCGCTCCAGGCCCCCCCCCTGCTCTCACGGCAATCACCGCCTTCCACGCGAAGCCGATGTCATCCAGCCGGCAGCGCCGCGCTGGCTTCAGTATGCCTCTCCTGTAAAAAGTCCGCTGAGTGGCGATCCAGCCCCAGAGCATATCGTCCTCCGCCATCATCACCCGCATATGACCGTGCTCCTTCTGGTAGGCCACCAGCCCTTGGAAGTGCTCGTCCCACACCGCGTCCTGGTTCTTCGTCCTCCACTGCAAGCCCAGCGCCTCCAGCCGGGAATGCCGCTCTGCCGACATCCCCCCGCTGGCCTCATTTCCGCGCTGCGAGTTCACCCACCTGGCCAGCTCGAGCTTCTCAGGGCAGCTCGTAGAAACCTTACAATGCCCATGCTCCGCATGAAACGCCGCCAGCTCGGCATAGCGGATCTCCCAGGCCGGGCTCGCTCCCACCTTGCGCACAAAAGGCACGGCAGGTGCTTCCGCAGGCGCAGGCCACCCACCCGCGGGCAGCAGATGCAGCACCCTCAGCAGCCGCGCATGCACTGGCAGCAGTTGCCCATCCGCGTGCAGCACACGCTGCACGCGCAGCCATGCCACCAGCTCCTCCTCGTAGGGTTCCGGCAGCCAGCGAGGGCGCTCTTTCTTGCGCGGCAAGTGGCAGTGATCCATGTAGTGCCACAGCTTCGCCAGACTATTCTTCCAGTCCTCCGGGCTCTCTTGCATCAGGCCACGCACAGCCGCCTGCTCTGCCTCTGGGGCAGCAGGCAGCTCGCTGGAATCCGTCGTTGAGTCAATCATTCTCATGTCCTCATCTCTCCGCCACGCGGGATCGCGAGCAAAGGGTTATCTGTGGCAGGGAAACGATGCCAGACATTTCACACATTTCACTAAAGCATGAGCAGGGCGCGGCTGCGGCTTGCTTGCGTGCCTGAGTACACGCCTAGAACCCCCAAGGGGCCGATTCCTCTTAGCACCACGGCCAGATGCAGCAGGTCATGGATAAGCTCGATGAGCTGCTCAGCGCCATCAAGCGCCCGTGATGAGTGAGGTGCTCAGAAACGCACGTTGTTCACGCTTCAGCGTGTTCGGGGGCGCGGGGAACACGCTGAAGCGTGAACAACGTACTACGGCCACCTCCTGCTCATCACGCGGAACGATGATGGCTACTTTCCAAACTTCCCCGCCAGCCACTCATACACCTGCGCCATCTGCGGGTCCATGTGCAGCCCGCGCTGCTTCATGGCGTCGAGCACGGTGAAGCACGCCTGCAAGGCGGACTGCATCATCGCCTCGTCGCCCTTCTTCTCGGCGAATTGGTAGAGCTTGAAGTGCGAGACCGCGAGGTCGCGCTGCCACTCGGCATTGGCGGGGTCGCTGGCGGCGAGGCGTTCGCGGATGGCCTTGGTCTCTTTGAAGTAGCGCAAGGCCCCGGCGAGGTCGCCCTGCGCCACCGCGAGGTCGCCCAGCTTCTCCAGCGACACGGAGAGGTCGCGCTGCCACTCGGCATTGGCGGGGTCGCTGGCGGCGAGGGCGCTGATGATGTCTTTGCGCTTGGTGTGAAAGACCAAGGCTTCGTCGAGCTTGCCCTGCTGCACTGCGAGGTCGCCCAGCCGCTCGTTCGAGATGCCGAGATCGAACTGCCACGCGGCGTTGGCGGGGTCGCTGGCGGCGAGGCGTTCGCGGATGGCCTTGGCCTCGGTGAAGGAGCGCAAGGCCCCGGCGAGGTCGCCCTGCGCCACCGCGAGGTCGCCCAGCTTGTTGAGCGACACGGAGAGGTCGCGCTGCCACGCGGCATTGGCGGGGTCGCTGGCGGCGAGGGCACTGATGATGTCTTTGCGCTTGGTGTGAAAGATCAAGGCTTCGTCGAGCTTGCCCTGCTGCACAGCGAGGTCGCCCAGCCGCTCGTTCGAGATGCCGAGATCGAACTGCCACGCGGCATTGGCGGGGTCGCTGGCGGCGAGGCGTTCGCGGATGGCCTTGGCCTCGGTGAAGGAGCGCAAGGCCCCGGCGAGGTCGCCCTGCGCCACCGCGAGGTCGCCCAGATTGTTGAGCGACACGGAGAGGTCGCGCTGCCACTCGGCATTGGCGGTGTCGCTGGCGGCGAGGCGTTCGCGGATGGCCTTGGCCTCGGTGAAGGAGCGCAAGGCCCCGGCGAGGTCGCCCTGCGCCACCGCGAGGTTGCCCAGCTTGTTAAGCGACACGGAGAGGTCGCGCTGCCACTCGGCATTGGCGGGGTCGCTGGCGGCGAGGCGTTCGGCGATGGCCATGTCTTGTTGGAAGTAGCGCAAGGCCCCGGCGAGGTCGCCCTGCGCCACCGCGAGGTCGCCCAACCTATCGAGCGACACGGAGAGGTCGCGCTGCCACTCGGCATTGGCGGGGTCGCTGGCGGCGAGGCGTTCGGCGATGGCCTTCTGCGCGGTGAAGGAGCGCAAGGCCCCGGCGAGGTCGCCCTGCGCCACCGCGAGGTCACCCAACTTGTTGAGGGGAACGGTGATGCCTCGTTGCAAGCTAATGTTGGCGGGGTCTTGCTGGATGAGCTTCGCCCAGCCCGCGCGGCTCTTTTCAAAGTACCCGACCGCAGCGGTGAGATCGCCTTGCTCACGCGCAATGTCGCCCAGCTTCTCCAGCGACACGGAGAGGTCGCGCTGCCACTCGGCATTGGCGGGGTCGCTGGCGGCGAGGGCGCTGATGATGTCTTTGCGCTTGGTGTGAAAGACCAAGGCTTCGTCGAGCTTGCCCTGCTGCACTGCGAGGTCGCCCAGCCGCTCGTTCGAGATGCCGAGATCGAACTGCCACGCGGCGTTGGCGGTGTCGCTGGCGGCGAGGCGTTCGCGGATGGCCTTGGCCTCGGTGAAGGAGCGCAAGGCCCCGGCGAGGTCGCCCTGCGCCACCGCGAGGTTGCCCAGTTGCTCAAGCGCCACCGACACGAGCCGCTGGGAGGGTGGGCGGGTGGGATCTTGGGCGAGGAGGCGCTGGGCGAGGCGGTGGCACTCCTGCGCATCCGCCAGAGCGGCGCTGAGAGTGCGGTAGCTCTGTGCGTGGCTGGACTGTTCGTAGAGGAAGTAGGCGCAAGCTTCCATGGCCTCCGGCCACTGGGGATCGAGGTCGAGAAGGACCTGGTAGCTGCGGCGGGCGGCGGCGGTCTGGCCTTTGGTGGCCTGGAGACCAGCGGCTTTCAACATCGGTTGAAGATCGCGGCGGGCTGCATCACGCGCGGCGGTGAGGCGCGACTGAGCACGCTTCATCACATCACCGCGCTGCGTTTCGAAATAGGCGAGGGCGGCATCCACTCCCTCGGTTTCGATGATGCGGGCCATCTCGATGAGGACGGGTGAGGCATCCTTGGCGGAGGCAAGATCGGCGAAGTCCTGCGCGAACTCGGTGACGCGGGAGACGCGCTGCTTGTGCGCTGCCAAGGCTTCCTCACGCAGCTTCTGCCGGTCGTCCCATTTGGGGTGAAGCTTGATGTCATCGGCGGCCTGGATGTCCTCATCGCGCCTCTTCTCGGAGGAGGCTTCGATCTGGATGCGCATCTTGGTGGCATCGACGGTGTAGCCCTTGCGGATGGAGTCCTCGACGCGGGCAGGCAGTGTCTCGACGTGGTGATTGGTCAACCAAATGCCGCCGAGCACCAGAGTGAGCAGTCCGACGACCACCGCCAGCACGCCGAGGATGGTCTTGCGCGAGCTGCGCACCTCGTGCCTCACCTCGGTGTGCTCGCGCTGGAGGGCGAGGACGCTCTCCTGCAAGGCGAGGATGCGGGTGCGCAGATCGGCATCGCCTTGCGGTGTCTCATAGAGGCGCGGGCTGTCGATGAGGGCGGCGCGGTGCAGGCGCTGGAGCACTTGCTTATCCTCCGGCTCGGCGTCGGGCGCGAGGTCACAAGGGAAGCTCTCCGGGCAGACGAAGGTATAGACGTGGAAGCCAGGATCACCCCGCTGCGCGTGAAGCTGACAGCCGATGTCATACTCCATCTGCGTGTAGCTGCGGCGCAGAGTGCCGGGCGGCAGGGTGACGGGATCAGGCTCGGCCCCGTAACGCATCCCGGCGATGTGGATGAGAGCCTGACAGCCTTCGATCTTGCCGCGCAACATGCCCTCCACGGTGCGCCAGTCGGGCTCGAAGTTGGTCTGCTCCACGGGGTGGCAATTGATGGTGAGCAGGGCCTCTTTCACCATCTGGCGGATGCTACGCAGGTCGCCGGAGGTGGCGGAGATGAAGACCTTGGGAGGCGTGCTCATGGGAGTGTGGCGGAAGAGGGTGAACGTGAATCAGCAGCAGCGGACAAGGGAGCCTAAGCAAGCGGTGGGGCGGGCGTTTGGCGAGGAGAAATCGCGGATGGCGTGACGAGCAGACAGCCCCCGCCCGCCGAGGCAGCGTTGCAACAGATACCACCCATTATGCGCAGTAGGCTCGGCCCACTCCCGTGAGGGGGCAGGATGGGGTGCGGGGGTGGGGGCGCTGTGGGCCGTGGGTAGGAGCGGGCAGGTGGCGGCCTTGCAGTGCCAGGGGCGGCTCCTGCTGGCTCGGGGTGCGGCACTGGCTGGCTCCTGCTGCCGCACCTGTGGGTCTGGGGTGCGGCAGTGGGAGCGGGCAGGTGGCGGGGCTGGGGTTGCATGTGCGGGGGTAGGAA
>Ga0209702_10002475_pt1 | contig 32138 bp, 30 predicted proteins | sample FRY01_FD_187210 | JGI IMG/M metagenome (GOLD analysis project Ga0209702, IMG submission 187210) | Freshwater microbial communities from Lake Fryxell liftoff mats and glacier meltwater in Antarctica - FRY-01 (SPAdes) (version 2) | ecosystem: Environmental > Aquatic > Freshwater > Ice > Glacier...
TTGGTGTAATGCTTCTTGTGGTGATTGGCGCGATTGTGCAGCAGCCCGCTGTGCAGCAGGCTGCCTCCACGATGTGGACGTGGACCCAGGGCACCGGCAGTGCTGTGTGGACCGCGATCTCCGGCGTCGCCTCGAGTGTCAAAAAAATCAGCTACAACTTTGTCGCGTGGACGCCTAGATTCATTCGCATGCTATACAAAAATACCGAGAATTACTTCGAATTGAACAAGAAATTGCTTGAGGAAAAAGAGGTTCTGGCGAATAAGATACTTGCAGACTGCAATGCGAATGTGGGTGATTACAAGCGTTATTACAAATCAAGTCTTCTCGAGTCCCAAAATGTGAAATTTGTTTTGAAATATTGCCTCACTAACATTACCGAAACGAAAGAACAAAATGAGCGAGATGTAGCTTCGATGAAGTTGGCTGGGCAGGAACGCGAAAGTGCGAATGCATACTTGTCAATTTGCCACTCTGAGCTTAAGGATATGCAAGCAAAACGCGAGCATTATGAGCACCAAAACAAGTATCACAAAGAAGAAGCTCGCAAATTCGACAAGATGTGGTCGAATGAAATTGTCAAATCCAACAAACGACACGATCATGATAATGCAATGTTTGCTTATGCAACATATCAGTATGATCAGATGAGGATTTTCAAAAACAAAAAGATTCTACATCTCACAAAGGGCTACAAATTTCGTACCAATTTTTTACAGTCTAGAAACAAGCACAATGAGTTGTACTGGAAATCAGTTTTTTACAATACAAATAACACATGTTATGACACTATATTTCAGAAAAAAAAAGAAGCTGATAATTGCAAATCCGAACTCCTCGGTTTGAAAACTCAAGTCAGATCTATCATACTAGGACACTCTTCTTCTGAATTATTCGCCTCAGATTATTATGCAGATCAGTTGCAGAAGTATAACAATACGGTAGAAGAATTATGCAAAGACAACGAAGAGTTGACAGCCAAGTTTCTTAATACCACAGAGCGTTTGAACATTTCTCTATCAGCATTGGAGGTCGTGATATTGGAATTAGAGATTTATCGCATCAAGAATGTCCTGAACGACTTTGCGTTTAATGTGGTCTGCGTGGAGCTCGTCGCGGTAGGGGCAGCTGGATTGTATGGATTGTATTATGCTGGTATGGCGGCGTATGCGGCGGGTATGGTCTATTATAGCACCACGCTACCCTAATTCTATCTGTGAGCAGGGTTTTAAGAGTATGCCCTAGGAGGGATGTTTACCGTATGTTAGTATGGCGGTGTATGCGACGGGTGTTGTCTATTACAGCACCACGCTACCCTAATTGTATCTGTGAGCAGGGTTTTAAGAGTATGCCCTAGGAGGGATGTTTACCGTTATGCGTGGAATAAAAAATTATACAACACTTTGCTTCTCAGCGCGCGCGCTTGTGCATGCGTATGATGTCGATTTCCGAGAAATGCACCATGTTGTTCTCGTTGCAGATGACTATGCAGAGATGACAGTTTTCTTCGTCGAACACCACAGACACGTCACTGATGCGCGCGGGAGAGTGGCACTGAATGCTGCGCATGTCCGCGAGGCACACCTTGAACTTGTCCACTGTGATGGGGATGCGGAGTTCGTATGATTTCGCGTTCTTGTGCATCTGCATGGAGGCCAGCGGCAGGTTGAGCGAGTGCACAAACTCCAGGGCGACCATCGCAATGTTCTCGACAACGACCCTGTCACCCTCCATGCACATTTGCAAGACAGCCTCCGGAACGCGCGGGCGCACGGTGCTGGCCAACATGTGCGAGAGACTCATTGCACGGGCCCACGGCGTCGTATATAAATATGCGCGCGGCAGAGTGTATTTGTGTGTTTGTGCCGCGAGCTCGCACTGCTATTAAACATCTGAGAATGAACAAGGAGTAAATGGTGACGCACATCTGCGCAAAACCTAATCGATGGTTCCACGCGGCCAATACTGCAGTGAAAATTGAAAAGGCGCTACACCCTGCAAGTGGATATGAGGCTGTAGAAGTAGATATCTCTTTCGAGAGGGGGCAGGTGTATCTCGCCCACCACCAGTATGACAGTACTGTGGACACCACCCTCAATAGCTTTCTGAGCACTCTTAGGAACACGGCAAGCAGATTCATCATCAAATTTGACTTCAAAGACACCACCGCAATTACAGAGGGGCTTGGTCTCATCGGTCTCAGTAACATTTCGAACCAGCACACCATCATAAGCAGTGTTGAAGGTGTGCACGGACCTGCAGGCAGTTCTCATCTTTTAATGAGTGGCCTCGAATTTGCGGCCCTGGTACGCGAGAAAATCCCAAATTCGGAAGTTTCGATTGGCCTCAATGACAAATGGCACGTTGCCACACTCTTCTTCTCGCACGGATACACCAGGCACCACGCCCAGTTGCTCGCCAGCATCCCGCATGCCACGTCTGCTCTGCGCATGACAATTTTGGCACAAACACGATCCGATGTGGTGAATTCCCTGTTCCAGAACAGAAAGATCCAGGTGTGGGGTGAGACTGGATTTTTCGAAGAATTGTGGCTATCTCAAAACCAACATCACTGCCTCGACGGCGACACATGGGGGCCCGGACCTTGGGTTATTGGACAGTATGCATGGCTCCTGACGCTTGTGGTGACGGCGGGTGTGTTGTTGTGGTGGTTTTGTGTGGCCAGGACCAAAAATGCGTACCGAAACATTCCCTACGCTGTGGAAGATGCACACTAATAGAACACCTACAAATCAACTGATTCGCGGAAAGTGCAATCGTGTTCCGAATACTCTCCGGCGGCTATGGTGTGCAGGAAATCCACGACGTGCAACGCCAGCTGGTCTTGGTCGACGCGAGCATCCGGCAGCACAAAGTCTGTGAAATACGTGTCGTGTGTGCACGACCCTGGTCCGGGGTCTGATTTGTACGTGTCTGGGGGGCAGAATAAACATTCGGAGGAACCTGTGTGCAGTTTAAATTTGCCCACTTCACAGGCAACACACGGGTGTCTGTGGTAGCCGGCAGGGCATGCTGCGAGCGCAAGAACAGTACAACATGCCAGAACACAGCCCCGAGCAGCCCATGCCATCTATGTGGTATGAGGAATTCCTAAATAGAGGAGGGCCCGAAAAATACCACGAATATTCATTTATTCGATACAAAGAAGTTATACAAATGCACTTGTTGCTGTATTTTGTCACGGTGTTAGCCCGAGTCTGGGTGCTGTTTTGGTCGGTGTTGTGCACTTTCTGCCTTCTCGTGGTCTTCGTGCAAGAAACACGAATTTGGTGCCAAATCAGAAAAGAATCGTTTGATCGAGAGAAAAGTTACAATTTTTTTTTTCACACGAAGAAGCGTATTTTGGAGCAGATCAAAGCGCCCTTATTTAACATAATACACCCCCACGAAATGTGTCAAAAGCTGTTTGACGACAAACGTATAATCACTGCGTTCATTCTTGTGTGGACTATTTTGTCTTCCATTGTGTTCTGTGCAATAATGCTCGATGACAACAGCCCCTTTCTTAATTTCGGGCCGAGTGATCGCACTGTGTTGTTTGGGGTCAAGTTGAACACCTGGGGGGTGTGGTGGTGTGTCGCTATCTACACCTTTGTGAGCACCGCTGTCGCCGCTTACGCCTCGGACAGCATTGTGCCGTGGATAACAAACACAGTGCAGGACCACAAAACACGGTACATTCCGTACAACAAGTGGACCTGCTGGGCCATCATTCAAATATTCACATGCTACGCCGTGATCATGTCTGTGATTGGGCTTTTTGTGGCGCTTTCGCAGATTGACTTCATGGTAATCCGCCTGGTGGCCGACCTCATGGTCAACCACTACACCACCTTTTTCTTCCTGAAAGGAAAAACTGTCAACTTGAGTCGCTACAACGCTTACAACAAGCCGCGCGACGACATGTCGTGCAGTGACGGGGAGATTCCCGACGATTGTGATCTCCTGGACACCATTACCCGTCCCAAAGACCCCGTGCCTGCTCCGAAATCAGACGAGATAGTTTAATAACTCGGAACATGACACGTAACAATACGAGCATTGTCAATTTCTGTGCTACATACAATGACTCCATTTCTGGAGAGTATTACATCCGAGTGCTTGCCTTGGGCGGTCAGACACAGACGAGACAGAACTTTTCGGTGGTCGCACTTGTTCTGTATTCTTTTCTCTCTGTGCGACACACCGGCTGGCATGAAAACTACCAAGTTCTTGTTGTCGAATGCCTGCTCGTCAATATTTTTGACAATGTCATTGTTGCACATGAAAGCATACTGTGGATAAAAAAGAGCCTGGTCGCCGATTTTATGCCGCTTCGTGGCAAATATTTTCATTGCGAACCCACTCTTTGTGGTGATCGTGACACACGGGATGGGCAGAGCAAGCCTCACTCCGTACTCTGGAACCACAAGTCGGCCTAAGCTGACAAGCACCGAGCCGTGGCTGCTCTCTTGTTCTACCTGGATGTCTGTTGCTGTCGATTCTTGATTGTTGCTGACACTGGTCCACTTGTTCTCGTACAAGCACCTGCGAATGTCGCATTCAACATCACCACAGACACCGCAGGCCGGTACCTCCAGCACAGCCTTCAACATGGCCATGCACACCTCATTCTCTTCCGCTGCGCTGTCTACCAGTAGCCTGCCAGATATGTCGTTGCTGACGGGAAATTTCCCACTGTCGCGCACAGTTGCACTGACGGACAACTCGTTCATTTACATGGACAGACTTGCAACTTTAATACTACTATAAAGTTCAAGTATTAAAGAGTAAAATTTACCCCGTAAATGGCGAATTGCCTGCTGGTTTACACGATCTGCCTACCACTCATGTCCATGCAGTCCGTCGCCGCCCTCAGGCACAGCTCCTCCGTAAAACTCTTTGCATTCACACCCCGCATCCTTCGAACAGACTCGTCACCCCATAATATCTGCCTGCCGTGTCCCTGCCATCTGTGCGAGGCCGACACCTGGTGCTCCAACGGCACGCGCACGTCATGCATTTCATACAGTGCATCTCCGAAGGGCAGTTCGCGGGAAAACGCTTGTGTTTGTGATGCAGGATTTGCGCGCCCAGGAGTCTGAGTGTGTTCCTGTATATTTACGAGACGCCGGTAAGCAGCAATGCGCGGCGTCATACACTGCCTGTTTGTAGTAAATTACATATTCCTGATCGTCGTGTTCGGAATTCTCATGTCAGACCTTTGTGGAATTCCAGACTGGTACCAGTCGCGTGTTGACGTGCCAGTCAAACCACATGGCATACAATATGTGTCAGAGCATATTGTGCGATGCAGGTATTCACAAGATTGGAACGCGATTCCGTGGCTGGCGGTTTATTCGTTCAACTTTGTGTTGGCTCAAGTCCTGTACACCTGGGTGCGACTGCATGTTCTGCATGCCGTACAGGCACACAAGATGCAAACACTCTTTCCGGACCGCACAGGTGTGCACTTTTTGTTTATTTTTTTGCTGTTTCTGAGTCTCCTCGGGCTCGTTTACGTAATAGAATTTAATTATCAAAGTACTCCCAGTCACGGCACAGACCAGTTTGCACCACTTGAATGGATGGACCATTCCTATTTCCACTACGCTGGTGTAATCACACTCTTGTTTTCTTATTTTGCAATGCACTTGCTTGTCATACACCATTATATACATTTTATTTATAACGTGTACGACTATCAGAACATGTGCGGCGTACACGATCTTACGCTGGTGGAGAACAATGCGGCCTGGAACAGAAGGGCATTGTACGTGAGTCTGGAATGTCTCTACGCCGTTGTTGTTGTGTTATTCGTTGTTTTTTTCTACTGGCACCAAACGCTGGCTGTGGTGTCAGAATATATTCTGGTGTTGTTCGTTTTGGGAATCAGTATTTACAATCTATTTATCAGCTATCGTCTCGAATCCCTCTACAAATTGTAGGCACTGTTTTCTTGATTTGCCATGATTACCAAAATACTGGTCCAAATGGCATTTACAGTCTACGGGAAAATTTAAACGCCTAGAATTATTATTCTGTACCAATATGCTCTACCAGTCTATATATAGTATACTACTACAGGGCCTGAAAAAAATAATTCGCATCTTGGCATCCTAGAATCGTTGTCAGTGTAATGTGCGACCTCTCTCCTCTACCCTTCCACACTGCTGATGATTACGAGCTGCAAATCGGATGTGCAGACATGCTCAATGAAAGCCGTGAAGATTTTGAATTGCAACGAAACCTGTTGCTCTTGGAATCTGGGTTAACCTTTTCGGACTACCCAGAGCAAACAAATGACCATATGGCAATTTTGGAATCCATGAAAGAGAACATTTCCAATCAATTGCCCCTCTATGGTGTGAGAAAACGTTCCCGCAAGGAACTGACTATCGAAGGGGTCAAGATTCCAAAATTGGTGGCCGAGGTGAAAGCCAGCAATGGCACAAAAGTAGTGGAGGTTGACAGTATTTGTATTCACATGATGGAATGCACTGTCGGGAAAAATTTCAATTTCAAAGCTGACAATGATGTTGTTGGATATAGACGAGCCCCTCCAAAAATCATGAGACTTTTCATTGTAGCTTTCTTGCTCTCTCGCTTCGGATATATGTCTAACATAAAGGACGTTGTTGTCACAAAGAGACTTTGCCAGTATTTTGGCATAGACGATGAAGAGGATTGCTGTGGTCAAACGTGTGAACAAATCGTGCAGAATATGGGTTTAGTGTGGCCCGCGATTGCGTATGAAAGCAGGGTCCAGCCGACAAGGGACTTTGCAAGAGATCACGCAAAAAATAAGTGCCACCAATTCAACGAGAAGCATTGCGACATTTATATCATGAAACACGCACCTGCCACTTATAATCAACAAGAACTGATGACAAATGGCTTTGCAACACCACTTCTCTACAATAAATGCTATTTCAACTCTCCTCTACTGAAGGCATTGGCATTTCAGTTACTCGTGAAGGGTTGCGATACAGTCTTGAAAGATAAAGGATACGAAATGGGAGCATCTCCAGATGAGGCTCGAGTGACACATCCACTACTCAACATGCAAATTTTAATTTTACATCCACACATAACTTTTCTGGCTTCAGTTTTGGTGTTTATCCCAAAAAGGGGAGGGAAGCATAACACTCCACTCGACAACAAATGCACTGTCAAAAATAAACTTATGCAATTCGTAGGACAGCTCATGGGCATGCAAAAAATGAAGCTAATTGAAACCGACCACATGATGACTTTAAAGCAACCTGGTCCCACAACACAATTATTTGCTCACCAAAAGTCACTTGTATTAGGCAAGACCAATTCCTCTAATTACAGGCAGAGTGGAAAGAACAATATTATAGGAGGATACAAATTTGCACCAAGAAAATGGTACGAACGAAATATATTTTACGGACACGGAATGCGGCAAACATTAGGCAAAGGGGGCAAACGTGTGAACATGCCCATCACGGTGGGATAGGTGGGTGTGTGCATGGAAATGCTCGTGACAAAATCGTTCTGTGCTTTGAAAACCAAGAAGTCATTATATACAAGAAGCTTGAGATTTATGATATGATGAAGAATGTATATAAAGAGATGTTTACAAAAGATGTTGTATGGGAAATTTTTTTTTCAGACAAAGTTGTTGTGGTTCCCTTGTCGTCAATAGACTCTGATAAAAAAACAGTATGACTGTTCGTGTGCCATTATGCGATTGAGTAAAATGAATAATTTGTTCAAGGAGTTTTTTTCGAAGGAGACCATAGTCAATACCCTGCACGTGATATTGACAACCAACAAATGTGAAAGTACAGACCCTATTCTCAATTTCCTTCTACAGCTAATAAAGCTTCCAGTGTGTTTTGCACTCACCGACATTGGGTATGCTCCTTTCCGTAACGACACAACCATCATCATACCCTATGATCGCATGTCTCGTCAACAGCTTTTGACAGTGAACCAGTTCGCGATAGACATGAAGCAGTCCAGCGAATATGTGTCGTCGGTGCAAATGGGCGGTGGCCTCTACTTTCGCAACACACTACACATGAAGCAATACTTTATCGACCCATCTTTGGTGCTCTTCGCCAGCAATGTCCTGATCCGCAATTCGGTGCCGAATGTAGGCAACAAGCAAAATATATCGAATTTGATAATACAGAGGGTATTGAGTGCAGTCAATGTCAGCAGGGACAAAGTTGCCGAGGCAGAAAATCTCTCTAGGGATTATTTCACCTCTCTTGCAGTTTCGGTTTAAAAAAAAGACAGAACCTACTCGGGGGCTATTTCTAATCTATGCAATGCATTACACACACAATGCTAAAAAAAGCATGCGCATTCCGCTAGTGCTACAAAACATATTGACTGCAGATCCAGTCGAGCTCAATAATGTTCTCTTCAATAGACCATGCACCAACAACTTTATATTTGGGACTATACTACTGCCACTCGAAGGAGGATGGAAAGTAACACTATTAGTGGACGAAAGGAAGTTGTGGGACATGTCCGAGGGAACAAGGGCAAACCAGCAAGTACGTGACATGTTGCTACCGCTGGGTCTGCCTGTCGACATGATATTCTTCACTCTCCGACAGCGGAACTCAGGAGATTTTCCAGCGGCTTACATCGAGGCCCTCAAAGCCAACGAGTGTCATGTCTACAGTAGGCGAAACGATGACTGTACCTGGAGTCGTATATTCGACGTTGTGTCGAACGCCACAATGCCTGCAGGTCTGAGTGCAGGGGATAAACTGAGGGCGCTGCGGTGCAAGGGCACCGACTACCGTGATGCTCGTCAGATTCTGCTGAAACAGCTCCAAAATGCTCCCAACGACAGCTTGTACGAAGTGCGGGCCTGTCTCAGCATCGTGTGCCACGAATTGCGGCAAGAAAAGTACTTCAACGAGTGGGAAGAAGTTGTTGCTGCAGTGTGAAATTGTTTGGCAAATCATTCATTTTTTATGAAAAATAAAACTGTACCATTTTGTCACATAATGCCTATAATTTTTTATGAAAAATAAAACTGTACCATTTTGTCACATAATGCATATAATTTTTTATGAAAAATAAAACTGTACCATTTTGTCACATAATGCCTATATAAGGGCATAATCAAGACTTGGACAAAAATTCAGATGGCTCGAACCAAGAATACTGTCAGAAAATGGATTAACAACGAAGGTAAAAAACCCTCTCCAGACGAGGAGAAAGCTGACAATTCCTCGGATGAAGATGGTGTCAATGGTAAAAAGCCCAAGCTCTCTAAGAATCCGAAAAAAGGTAAAAAAACCACTTCAGACGAGGAGAATTCTGACAATTCCTCGCAAGAAAAAGGTGTGAATTATAAAAAGCGCAAGCTCGCTAAGAATCCGAAAAATGAGGATGAGGCCTCGTTCGAACCCCAAGTCAAGACCTTTATTGCTGGCAAAAACCACAAGGAACTGGAGCAACCCGAAGTATGTCATTACACCTCGGAAGCAAAACGTGCCTACGACGATTATGTCGCGGGAAAAGACGTCTAGTGATATGGAAGAGTTATTCTCATCCACAAGGACAAAGACAAAGCCATACTGGATCACTATAGACCTATCGCACTCCTGAACACCATATAACAGCTGCTTATGCTGATAACCACAATCCGACTCAGACAATTCACCGAATACTACGCGGTCATGGAAGGTTCCCAATATGCCTTCCGAACACACCGAGGAGTACAGATGTTTCTTGCATTTGAAATAAAGAAAAAAATATTACAAAAACTTACCGCAAATTTTGTTCAGTTGGACATTTGACTTGATTGTGTTGAGCGACAGTGCTTCTCAATGTGGACAATACAGTACGAAATGCTCGTATGTAGGTAGTGATGTGAGTGTCGGGGTTATATTCTTTGTTCTGTTTTATGTGTATGAGGCTGTCCATTATTTTCTCGGTGACAGGACGTGAGTTGATGAAATGCGTGAATTTGGAAAACTCAATGTTATCCATGTTTGTTACCGTCCAAAGCATTTCACAGAACGGCAGGTAGCTTATATCCACGCTCCACTCGGAGCTTGGGCCCAAAATTATGCATTCGCTAGTGGAAAGACCACTGATATTACACATTGTCCACTTGTGTTGAATATGAAAATGCGGGTGGGGTTGCCTTATTACTAACAAACATATAGAATGTAGCTTGTCCAGGCCCAATATCACCAAATTCTCTATCTCGTTGTCGATTGCCAGACGCATCGTTGCCACCATATTAGTGCTCTGCAGCTGTTTAATGGCAACGGAATTGATGTGCAATGCTTGTTTCTCGAGGAATTTTATGTACACGTCGTCGTCAGCGGCGTGGACACAGGCCTTGGTCTCGATATAGTCCAGCAAAACCTCTGCAAAGAGCGAGTCTGACTGCATAACGGCGTCCATTTCTGCAGCATACCGGCAGTGTGCAGTAGTCTGTATGCATTTTTTAGACAGGTTCAGTGAATATTAAAGCGCTCCCTGTGTATGTGGATGCGAGGGTTCTTGGTTTTGATAGGGTTTTGTTGCTGCGCCTACGGAGGCCTTCTCATGCCCGGGGACATGGCAATTTACAGCGAGTTCTCGCAAAGCTGGGAGTTTATCATGACTCTGGAGGGAGAGACCAACGAGTGGGACAGCGTCACGGCGTACTCGTGCGAGGTCGCCGACTGCTTGGAGCATCCTTTTTTCATGAATCCGTTTGTTGCCTGCGATTCTGTTCCCGAGCAGATAGCGTGGTACAAGAGTGCTTGGTTAAATGTTATTCCGCCCCTGTCTCTGGAGGTTAAGGATTTAGTGCCGAACCGCTTCACACAGGATGGGGTCTTGATAGTGAGGGTCTTGTTTCAGCGCTTTCTCGACAAAGAAAACAGCACCTGTCTGGCCCGAGAATACGACATCGCATTCACACTGCCTGTTCGAAACATTCCGATGTCATCTTTCGAGACAGACGGCCCCTTGTGTCCCGGCATGTTGGCACCGGAGAGTGCGCGATTGGTGCGGGGAGACTTTAACACCACGTGTCTATGGCAGTGCCTGCCACAAGACATTCGCCGACCATGGAATGCTGTGCCGCTGAAGGAGTCCACGCTTGCCTGCATGAAATTCCCACAGCAGTTCAGTGCATTACTCATCAGTGTCGATCTTCTGGTGCCAATGTGGTGGTCCTTACAGTCCCTCGGTGCCGACTTTTTCAGCAGGGTGGATGATCTCTCAAGTCTTATGGAGCAATATCTGACTCCCGTGCTGACCTTTCCGTCTGTGGCTTGTGTGTTATCGGGTACGCGCCACGATTATCCAACACTGCAGGATAACATTCAAGCGTATGTTGGCAAGGAAAATCGTGCTGGGTACTCGTACGAGCTCATGACGAACAATGAAACAATGCTGCGTGGTGCACTTCCACACACGGGAACTTTCCGCATGGAGTGTCGAGTGCTCTGCAACGATCTGTTGCTGCAACCTTCCGCCCTCACTTTGATATTCACAAAGACGTTTGACAGCATGTTGCTCTTGGAGAGTCTGGATACACGCCTGAAGATTACCAAGGTGGGCCAATTCGATGTGGACCATATAATTCGGTACGCTCGCACGGAGCCGTTCGAGGGGGGCGACGCAGCAGTACCTGTGTGGCGAGTGCTTATGACTGCCGTCGAGGTGTTGTGTGCCGGGGTGATCCTCATGCTACTGGGTCCACACTTGCTGCCGTGGTCCTGAGGGTACGGTAGCGGGTATTTTTTGTCACAGTGACCTTGGTAGCACATCGAATATTGGCTTACGCCATATGTTTGTCGACCTCCAAATCCAGCCCGCAAGCACACAACAGCAAAAGCGTTTTCAGCGCATGATGCAACGAGCCATGCCAAACTCGCTTTTTGACAAGCGGATGCACGTGAGAATAATGCAGCAGGCACAACTGCACGTGCGTGATTGCATGTATGACGGGGCCCTGTCTATTTCGAGTCAAGGCGCGGGAGGCGATCTCTACTTTGTGTTGAAACAATACCGCCACCTTTTCACTTGGAAAATACCGTGTGTGTGAATTGCGACGAGCTCGCATCTTGAAATATAGGAACGCTGAGACTTTGCGGATGTTCACCTCTATGCAAATTTTCATTGGCATACTCATCATGTATGTGATTGTGGTCGACCTCGTGGTGGTGCGCTCGATGCGTCAGATCGTCGTGCCGGAGCCTGTGCGTCTCTTGTCCGAGCCTGTGCATCAGACGCCGCGGGCACGGTGCTACGACAAGACCCTGTACATCGGAATTATTGTGCCTGTGGTGGGTGATAACGCCCGACACGGCTCGAATGTGCTCTCGACGCTGCTACATGCAGACCACAAGGGATTGCGGGTTCACCTGCTGCTCATGGGCACGGCAGACTCACAGTTGTACACCCACCGACAATGGTGTTCCTCTATCGTCGAAACGCAAGATTTCTCTTGCTCGCTGATCCTCGTGGAAGACACGGATGCCCACACTCTCTTCCAGCGCGTGCTTGCGGACTTTGCTTGCATACAAGACCTTGTCTTGCTGAGCATGAACGTTCTAGTATACAATGACGTCTATTCTCGCCTCAACCTGGCGCCTCGTGACAAGGTCACGTGTCTCAGCACCGCGCAGGGCCGGTGTCCGGCGTATAGGGTATCATCTGCGTACATGAAGGAGCATGAGGCCGGAAGCGATATTATATCGGGGGCCAAGCGCTCCCAGCGATACTACGGATCCCAGCCTATCGTGCAGTAGCAAGTGGCCGCCAAAGTTGGCCACCGTATCAGGCGCGAGCCAGATTATATTTTGTAAAGTTATCATGAATGTGCAAAGCGTTGACTCGTTCTTTCATACTTTATAAGCATTGAGTGTCGAGCAAGATGCACACTTTGTGGTCACACACAATGCTGACGGATACAGATCACCGCAGTCTTTGTCTGTTCCTGCGCGGTGTATATCTCGCAGAAACACGTGCATTATGCAGTCCTCTCTTGAGCATGACTTTCCAGGATTTCAGCAGACAGTGCCGTAGAGCCCAGCAGAACGGACACCAGGGCACGTTCAGCGTGTGGCTCCCTGAGAGTTTGAAACTGCTGTACCATGACGGCAACGTGAGCGTGGCCAGTTCTCGCACTGTTATCGAAAGTTATAAGAGTTCTAAGCGTGAACTGCCCGAAGATTGAAAGCTACATTGTATTTATGAGGTGTTGCGTCGAGCACATATGCAGTACCACATCCTGAATGTTCCGGAAGTGACCGTGAAACTTAACATGCACATAATGCACGACAAACTCTCTATAGGCGTCGACTGGTTGCGGGACGGTGCTGCTGTCAGCCGATACTTCACCAACGTTCCCACATTCAATCCCCGAGACTGTCTGATGTCATATTCCAATGCGGAGCTTCCGAGCGTAGTCGGTCTTGGAGAGAGGATAGAAGCCCCAATCCCTGCGAACATGTACCGATTCTCGGCGTGTCAGATCCGGGTGCCCCATCAAGAAGGGGTGCACGCCATGCGTATCATGTTCAGTGTGGGGGGCAACTGTCCCGAGGACGAGCAAAACCTTCTCCTCGAAAACATGCCGCTCCCCCCCGGCCAAGTTCAACCTGTGATTTTTGCAGAGATCAGTCTCAAAGACTTGTACACCGGAGAGCAAGGCATAATGTCCGTAGGGACCCAGAAATCGCCAGACGGCTCTGAGGTTATCTTCAATGAATCGTTTGACATTGTGCACTGTGGCATGCCGGCACATGCGCCTGAAAACAGTGATAACCACGCCTTCTTGGACGTCGGCATCAAGCACACCACACACAGCATCTGCAGCACGCCTACCGCCCTCATGATCCACGAACAACTACACCACTCCACCGCTGATATCAATGTGGCGCTCACTCAACACGCAGAGCAGCGCCGCAGTAATTGCCATGCGTTCCTGCAGAAAATTACTGACTCGGAAACCGACCGTGCTTGCGAGATGACGATGATGGCCCTGAGCATGGGAAGCTTCGTGTGCACCGACAAACAGGACTGGACCCAATGGGCCAAGGGCGTGGAGATCCACAATACCAAGATTGACGACCTGATCATCCCGGATCTTGTGAACGCGTGTCTGGAGGTGGCAAATACGATAACACTGCACCAGGGCCTTGAGGTGACTCCCGCAAATGCGCTCAAGGCCATTCAGAACACCAGTCCCAGTGATCTCGCACAGCAAATGATGACAGAGGTCAATCTGCAGGTGTCGGCCAGGGGCCACTACGCCTTCGACGTCGATCTGAGCTTCGATATGCCATCTGTGACTTCGAAGTCGAAGTTGCGCGTGCATCCGGTGGTAGGAAAGGCTGGAGAGAACCAAAATCCGGGGGGAATGCACGACGTGTGCACTCTACTGGTGAACAGACAATACCTCCACCCCATGAGAGCAATAATAGCACAGAAAATTACCGCATTGCTCGGCTCGTACCCGGACACATACACCCATGCTTCTTACAACTCTCTGCCCAAAAAGGTGCGAAGTCTCATGCGGGACTTCAGTCGTCTCAACAACAAGTGCAACAGCTGTGAAGGAGATTGCGAGGATCTGGCAACCAAAAACATGATGATTTTCAACGCCATGTTCGGTCTGGCCCAACAGCACACAAACATTTCGAGTGTGGACGGAGAGATAAGCACGCTACAATCACATCTGCAGAATTACGCAGCACACATGCCAGAGGAGGCCTCATGGATGCCTGTCGTACAGAGTATGGTGCTGAGCGTTGCTTCCTCGGGGCGTAAGCTCAATTCGTCTCTGGTGTTTGCCGCGGGCGCTTCGCAGGATCTGGCCGGTGGCGGTAATACCGCTCCCACAAGTGTCGCCGGTCGCCAGGGAGTTTTGTCCGTAATCGAATCAGGGCTCATGGCCAACGAGCTATGCGGACACTGTGTCGCGTGCGAGACCACCACGCGTGACCTCGACCCCTCGCACCCCGCGCATCTTGTTTTGGCAACACTGCAGAGTGAATCCAAGTGTCCGAACTTCAGCCTGTCGGAGGTGACAAACACAAGATTTTATGAAGCCACGGGCACATCCGTCCAGCTGGACGGAGACCTGAACGAAAAAGTAAAGGTCAACTTCGCACCGGTAGTAGATCTCACTCTACAATCGAATCTCGACAAAATATCTGCCACTCCAATGCACGACTTCCAGGCTACCAACCTGATCACGTCCATTCAGGCTCAGGCCATGAACCAGATGGGGTTGGGGGCGTCTGTTGTGCAGAAATACAACCTGAAGGACCCCACGTGTTTCTACCGCAATCTTATCGCGTCGGGCCCGGGCATAGCCTATACAATGAACAAGGACGTGCAAAACGGCGTGTGCATCGCCCCCACTGCTTATATTCCGCACTTCAACGACAACAACTTCACACGTGTTCTCGTGCGGACAGATTGTTGCGACAAAGAGGTCAAATGTCTCGACATGATGTACTCAGCCCGACAGGCGCTCAACCCGACAATGAGTGACATGATGCATAACGATGCACTCGTTATGGTTTCGAATCCTCCCATGTATCTGCGAGGCACTACCACGCTCCAGAACCAAACGGGATCTGTCTCCAGTGTTGTCGTCAAGAACGCATGCTATCCGAAGGACAACACCTGGACCTGGGACAAGGAAGCCAAGGCTCGCAATGACGTTGCCTTGTCGTACGGTATGAGCAGCTTGCGCCATGTCAACAGCGATATATGGATTGCAAATTTTTACACCAACCCCACAGAATAGTATTTTGTGTATGCGAGTGCCGATCTGCAAACATTATGATTTTGGATATATAAAGAAAGCCAAACCATGAAATATGCGTTTTGTTCGCGGCCCGTTCGCGATGCTTTTGGCGACTGTGGCAAGCGCTTGCAATACAGGGTCTTATTATTGTGCCAGTGGGTGTTGTTCGTGTGGAGTGTGCGAGGATCCCTTCCTTGTTGCCCAGTCATGTCGCTTGCACTCGGACACAATTTGCGAGTGTCCGGCAGGAAAATTTCACGCAGCTCTGCCTGAAAAAAAATGCTCATATTGTCCTGGCCCAACGAATTCCTCCAAGAATGGAGCTACGGACATTTCGAGCTGTACGTGTAGGAACGGCGAAATGGGACTGGACGCAACCCAGGGCACTGCACTGACTCTTGGCGCTTTCACAGACTCAGAAACCGTTTTGTCCTCGTCTGATGGTATTTTCACAGGAGCATTCTTTGCTATGTTGTATGTGGGTGCTGGCCCTGTCACAGTACAGCAAGGATCTCTCGTTATTTTTTCATGCGACTTTGACTGTGACTCCTTCAATAACGTTTTTGTTACCCTTGCTACACCAGACACCGCCTACTACGCATCGATAATAGTATCTCATTCAGGGGTTCTCACTCTATACCGCTTCACATCCCGTGAAGTCACACCAGACACTTTCGATAACAAGCTGTTGAAATCGTTTGTGGTTCAACACCGACTTGAAACAGGTAATTACGTGTTTGTCGACAATCCACTGCGCTCCACACATGTCTGCGTGCCGTGCCCGGCCGGTCTGGTGTGCTTGTAATTTTGCAAACATGCTTTCAAGTTACACAACACTGTTGTGTACAAAAGGCCCGTGCTCTCATCGTAAATAGAAATATATACATAATGAAAACGTCATGACACAAATTTGTTTTGCCTTTTTAATGAATGCCTCAAATTCACCCTAAACTCATCTCAACGATGAAGACTCCAATATAGCCTCAGACAATTGTACCTCATTGATACCCCACAAACCAAGCAGTATTGCAAATAAATGCACCGCCAATATTTATATATATATATATATATATAAATGTATGTATATGCTTTCCTAACAAGTGTGAAATTCACTGATGTCCTAATCCTCTTTCATTTTCTCCTCAGCTTTCCTTTTCTTTTTATTTTCACGAGCTTCGGCAGCCATCTGTTTTTTTTCGAGAAGACGAGCTTGAGATTCTTCATAATCCTGCGTATCCTTGTCGATTTTGCGTTGTCTCTCTCGTGCCGCCAATAACGTTCGCTCTGCCTTGTCGCTCTGAAGTGCCGGATAGTGGCGCATTTCCATTAGATCTTGTACTTGTTGTGTGGTTGGGAGTGCACTGCTTTTGCCATATGGAGCGACACGAGGCGCAAACCTCGCAGAAAGAGGTCGAGTTGGCTGCATATCTTTCTTTAAAAATGGGTCAAAACTTCTTCTCACAATTCTTTGCGCCTTAGCGATTTTCTTCTGTTCATCGGTCATGCGTGGTCTCCCCGCAAGTGAACCACCTGGTGTCCTTTGTGGAGTGTATGCAGAACCTTCTGCAACCACACTCGGAGCCCTAGAACACGAATATGTATAAGAGGGAGACGTAGCCCCTGAGGCGGTTGGAGAAGCAAATCCCATGCCCGTGAGACCGGCAGCACTGCCCCCTTCTCCCAATGTCTTCAAAGCCATTTGCAGCTTCTCTAAATCTTTCTTCTTGGTGTTTGAGACGACAACAGGTGAACTTTCAATCAATGAAGACCAGTAATCAGTTACTTCAATGTCATAGATGACTGGCCCAAGTCCCGAAGGGGAGTCGTGTAGAATGCCATTGCCTGCTTCGGCATCGTTTAAATGGAGTGTGCTTGTACCCCTTGAAGAAAGATCTGCACCTTCAGGTATGGCGGCAAAGTCAATAGTTGTCAAGTTATAGCCAATTTGACGGTTATTAGAGGAATAAAAAGTTTCATCCCTGACATATTGTTTCTTACCTGTAAAAGACTCGGTGCCTTCGAAGAACTTTGTCGTCGTGCTTGCCACTTTGTCGTCAGACGATGATTTTTCTGGATTCCTACCAATGACATCTTTTCCAGAAGCCGACTCATCCTGTTGATTGAATTCGGGACTTTCTTCCTCACTATCCTCTATTTCTACATCATTAACACCTATGTAACTCGAATCACTGTCTTCCTTGGGATGATCAGTTGCATCCACAACTTCGCTTTTTTTTTGCATCGACAAACCATCATCCTGAACAATGTCATTGCTGGAATCTGCTACATCACTTTTGCTTGCAAGATTAATTTTCAAACCTTTGCCCGAATCTTGCTCTTTTGACAATACCGTTGTGTAAGAGCGTTTTGGACCGACAATCGCCACAACTATCTCTTTCGGCATTCGGGTACTGGAAACTTCTTCTTCGCTATTTTCGCTTGAAGAGTCTTTTTTCTTCGCGGCCCCAGCACTCACTTTTCTCACTTTTCTCACTTTTGGTACTCCCTTTTTGGAACGGCCTACTGAGCCCTCGTAATCCTCGCCTCCTTCGCCTTTTTTTACAACGGCCGCCACTCTCTCTCTGGGCAATTTGGTACTGGAAACGCCTTCCTGGCCATCGTCAACCTCCTTCTCGTTTCGCCAGTCACCGTCTTCGTCATCACCGTCATCCTCACTTTTTTCAGAGTCATCTTCCTCCTCATCACTGCCCTCTTCAGATTTCGAATCTTTCGGCTTTGATACCCTCTTGACCGTTATTTGGTTTGGCAAACCCTTTTTGAATTTCCTGGGCACATCAAACTCACCTACATCATGCTGTGTTCGTCCCTTTCTATTCAACCAACGAGTTGTGCGTAAAGCTTTGTTGAACAGGTTAGAAGGGTGTTTTACTCTATCGCTATGCGTCTTCTTTTCTTTTTCTGGCTGTAATTCCTCCATCATTTTTCTGTCCAAGAAAATCTTTTCTTCATTATGCCAAACAAATGAAGGCATTTCAAACCGCTCCTCAAGATCGTCATGGTACCCTCCACTTACTGTTACTGGATCTTGTTCGGCTGCATAAAACTTAGTTTTTTTCCTGTATCGCGAGCCATCCTGGTATGTGTTTGATGTGATGTCCAAATTTTTGTTATTGCGATCAATCCTTATACGAGTTGTTTCTTCGGGCGTCCTCTCAATTTTTTTGCGTGTGGTGGCTGGCGCATCCTCTGCACCGGGTGAATTTTTTGGCATCAAATTTTGCCAAAATATTCTTTACCTTAAATACAGTAAGTTCAAAAAACAAAACAATCTAAAAAATTGCTTTGTTGTCCTCTGATACAGTTGTTTTTGTCATATAGTTTCAGATATATATAGGCAAAATTATTTTGGTACAGTTTTATTGGTACAGAGTCTACACGTTGCAGAGTCAATTTGGTACAGAATCAATTTGGTACAGAATCAATTTGGTACAGAATCAATTTGGTACACAGTCAATCTGGCAAACAGTCAATTTGGTACACTGTCAGACCGTGCACTAGATTGCGGGCACCAAAATTACCTGTTTATACTTCATGGACAATGTATAAGTTGTGGTATAGTGACGGTGATTGCATTAAAGACCGACGGCATGAGGTGCGATGGCACAAGTACTCTGGCATAGTGAGGATGGCACCTATACGGTGCAGGCAAAACTCTCGAACCAATCATGCCTTTGTCAAATTTTCCAGCAAGAAACCGCAGAGGTCCAGTTTCCGGACCTTCCATTGCTTTGGCCGACACGCAACAATGGGTCCTTCCACACCGTGTCACTTCGCTGTGGACACCAATTCAGTGTGTCTGCGCTCGCCTTCCACTTTTTGAACCAGGACATGCGATGTCCCATTTGTCGAGACGGGCACCACGGCAAAATGACGCTCGAAAGTCTACCTCCCAGTGCACGACTGGCGTTCTCGCGGAAGTTAGACACCGTATTCGATTCCGACGAGGACTTGATTCTGACAGACATCGAATTTGAAACACACGACTTCGAGCAGCATCTCCGCCTACAGGTGCTCGTGGGTGAAGAAATGGTCGAGTCGCAGAGGCTTCAAAAAGAGGACAATGATGCCGAGGACTTCAACACATACCATGTACAGCGTTGCTTTCAGAGACGCTTACAGACCTGCTTGAAATCAGCTGCAAGCAATGTCGTGTGTGTTGTTCTGAAGCACCCTCTATTTCCGCACCCCGTAAAGAGCAACCGTGTTGCACTACGTGACGTCACAGCGCATACCTCATTTGTATTGCAGACCTGTATACAGGGACATCAAATAGTGATGGGCCTTGTGCAACTGAAATCACCAATCCACGTGCGACTGCGGACCAATGCAGTTCTCGAGATGTGTCTTCAGGCAATTCAGTTGACACTTTTACAACAAGCAAACACACAGTGAAGACAAATTTTTGTTATTCTTTTTATGACAACGTAAGAATTCTCCTCTGCCCTTGTCCGTGTAGTGTCTGCCATACCAGGCGCACTCTTCCCTGCACTTGCACTCTTCTTGTGATCAGGTTGATTTTTGGCCCCTCTTCGGCAAGCGTTTATCTTTCTCTTGAACTGCCAGAGCTTCAAGCAATATCACGACAGAAAGCACGACAATTTGCACGTAGACGGTAATATGCCCATTGTGAATCATGAAACCTTCGTGGAAAAAGGAAGACATCCAAAGACGCTCTGGTGAATTGTAAGTAAACCAACCAAATAATCTCATCACAGGAACACTCCAAGACACAAGACCACAGAATATAAGTTTAAATCCACACATGTCACTGTAAGCATTATGGTCCACATAAATACTTTCACAATATTGCCTCGCGTGTAGAAATGCAAAGGCAAATGCAACTGATAGACCGATTAACAAATGGAAAATATCATAAAGATGTGCCAGATGGCTGAAACCCAAATAATTTGAGGTGTTTTCAACCAGAGTGGGGATAAATAGCCATTGATCGATGTAGTCTACCGCACTGCTGACAGACAAAATTTTTGAGGTGTTTTCCATCAGTGTGATGATAAATAGCCATTGAGCGATGTGAGTAACTATTTTGAAACAGCACAAAGACCACACGTTGAAGTAATACAATGTGTCAAAATCCAACTTCAATTGATAAGTCACGACCTGTGATGCGTTCTTGGTGCGGGCACGGTACACTGCCAAGACAATTTGAACAAAAAACTGCCAGATCAAATAAATGCCGCCGAAAAAAATGAACAACCATACAACAACATAGAAATATGCATCCACCGCGGATTTGATATAAAAAATGTGCCAAGCCATTCGCAATGTCAGAAACCATTTAAAAATATACATTAGTATCATAGTAAGTATCCACGTCAGCAAATCAATATAAGGATACACATAATTCCAGTGGCATATGGAGACGCCAGGATTATTGAACATAATATTTTGGACCGACCAATCCTTCAACAATTCAGCAGTCGGAGTTTTGTCTATCAAAATTTTGTCTACGAAATATTTCTGATCGCATCTCTTGATTGAATGCCACAAACCCAGAATAACAATGACGTAGTAAGTCAAGATCTCATAATAAACGTTCGAAAAACGCTCCCTGGTATTGAGCACATACGCACTGACGGCAGACTCATCCTGGCTTATTAAAAAAGTATTATCTGTCATCCAATTTTCCATCTCAAAAATACTTTTGAGTGTAGTGAACGCGGCTGCTGTTGCTATCCAAATGTTAGTGGAAGAAGCATCCGAGATGACCCAACTAAAAAGAGTTTTGAGTGCCACTCCGCTGACTATACTTTTCGACAATGTTGAAACTTTCGAAGAGCAGATTCGCTCTATAAAGGGTGCACAGTTGTATAGCATCTCGAAGTTATAATTACATGAACAAGAGAATTCACTTCCCTCAAATTGAGCGTCTCCACATGGATAGAATTCAATCGCCGTTTGCAGACCTAGCACATGTTCTTTGTGTTTTTTCTTAAAACATCCCTGTGAATTGTTTTGAAAAACGTTCATGTGGCGGGTTACACCTCCTTCTTTGTGGGATACTAAGCTTTTACTTTTTGCTTTTACCTTCAGGCACAATCCTTCATCTACAGGACGCTCATCGTTTGTGAGAAACAGGTGACTTTTCTCATTCACTCGTGTTCCGAATTTGCGAATATCCTCGTCTTTAGCATAGAAATCTAAGTCGTTTTGCATTGTTTCGTTGCCGAGGTGCAGTGTATAAATAATATCGGGACAATTGACTTTTTTTGGATTAATGTTGTGGAGCTTCCAGTGATGCCCTAATGGTTTTTGTAAAAGAGTCGCAAAATAAATTTTCTCAATGAAGGTATTTTTCTTTACATTCACAATAACATCATGCGACCTCTCATTATTGTTGGCAAACGTTTGGAGGCAAGAAGTTTGGGCCAAAACGTCGTCGGGATCAAATGACTCAAAATGTGCGATGGTGTAAACACAAGATGTCAGCACAATGATCACAAAACCCACATTAATTTGGTGTGTAAAATCAAATGGGTAGTGAGGCATCGGAAAACGTTTGCGTTGCTCAGATTACGGTATTGATTGAGAATCTTATATATATAATTGAAATCCAAAATTATAGGGTTGAGTGGTGGGCGGACGCATTTTACAGGGCAGTGTGCGGACAATCAATTTACGTAGATTTTCAGAAATCACTGAAGTAGGTTTTTATAGTATTGAATATAAAATATTCCGTAGTGCCTTTGAATCCATTGTTTTCTTGAATGAACATCCTTTGATATTCATTGTTGCACCGTCTGTAAAAATCTTTATCCAACAATTGCTCGAACTCTTTTATTTGTATTTCCGGGATAAAAGAACCTGGGAAAGCATAATTTACCACTAGTGGCAATAACATTTTGAACGTGAAATTTTGCCCATGTGATATTACAACATTGAAATATTCGACAAATTTAGATTTGTTTTCTATTTGTATATGTTCTGCGACATCATACGCTTCAGTGTCTACAGAGGAAATTGGTGCACTTGTTTTTTCTGTCAAATAATCAACAATCAAGCCAATTTCATTTGAATCATGAAATAAACTGAAAATAGCCATTGTTAGTCTGAAGTGACCCCTCATAAAAGCCATATAAAAATTTTTATCGCTGATGTCATGATTGATAATTTGCACTGTTTCTATGTTGTCCAGATAATAATCGTTGTGTGTATTGGTTTTGAAGATCAAAACTTCCTTTGGATTATCCGGGTATAACGTGAAAGGTTTTTTTGTGTTGGAATTATATATAATGCTCATTCTGTCCGATATAAGTTCCAAAAAATTATGAACAGCTGGTGCAAAACATTTTTTGTCCCACGGCCATGCTTTCAATAATATCATCAGACCCTCTGTCACACACAAATCAGCATTGATGAGCAAATAATGTAAAATTGCGGCCTTCTTCAAATTTGCATTATACCATGCAATTTGTGTGGCAGCATCCATGTTCATTTGACGGAAAACACGTTCAATAATACGCGTCAGCATTTGCCAGGCCACCCCATTCGGATAAATCTTGAACGATTCTTCTACTTTGTTTGTGAAATGTGACATTTGCAAAAGGTCTGTCGGAGCGCACGGACTCGATGCAATTCTCTGAAACATCAGCTGCATTTCGGACTGGGAACCGATTGAAAGACTCCGGAAAATTCTGCTGTGATACTCGTCCCCTAAAAGTAGTGTCTCGTGAGTACGAGCGACATTCGACAGGGCCAGAATATTAGTGACGCCAATCAAGCGCAGGTACAAATCAATGTCACGGATGTGCTGGAATCCTTCGACCTCGAGATACTCGGTCACTGTCTTGTCCAGGCCCGGTAGCGTGGAATGCAACGATTTCTGCAGACAACCTCTCAGGCTGGAAGGTGACAACTTGTAGGGGTCTGGAGTCATGACAAGATTTTTCCTCGTTATACTCTTCAGGTTCGCAGGATTGCGCATGAGCGCATCCTGGATTTTCTGCATCCAGTCTCGCAGGTTGTAAGTCTGTTTGACATTTACATTGATTACATCCCATAAAATGTAAACATAAAAGTTGTACATCAAGTCCATCAATGCCTGTAATTCTGCGAAAAAATCCCCATAGGTATTAGTTGCTATGGAGATAGCCAGAGTATTCTCTGCTTTTTGCCAATCTGGCCACAACGACACCTCACTTGGACCATGTTGGAGGTGAAACAATTCTCTTGTGTGTAGAATGTCTGTCAAGCTGAGAACACCGGTGTTCTTCGTCTTGTCCGTGGAGGTGCTTTCCCACTGAGGATTCTGCAAGAATCCACTTTTTTTCTTGACTGACTGTACATCACCGCAAAAATTTTCGATGAGAATATACTGAATTTTGGTTTGTCCGAAAGAATAACTTTGCAAAAAATCGATTTTGATTTTCCACGATAAATTTTTCAAATACGAATTATCAAGTTCCTTTCTGTACATTGGATCGTTGGGCTGCATGACTTGTAAACGATTTTCTACAAGATTCGACCTGGTGATAACGTCTTGCAGATCTACATTCTTGGTGTTCAAATTTATGTTGTATGGGCCAATAAACATATTGACATGATACAAATTGTTAAATTTTTTGTACAGAGCACTTTCGGAATTCTGCATCATTGACAGAACAATGTCTCTCATGCAAAACACGACCGAGCCCATAATATCAATGAGAACTCGCACACATTTGTTGGTCCACTCTGCAGTGGTCATGGGATCCGATTCACCGGCGCGGTGCGGTGCCTTGTCTGCTCGGGCCATGTGAAGTCGCATTGTGTAGCTGTTGTTCTTCGACGAGCCCCCTCCCGGTGCATCGAGGATTTTGGAGTACATGAGATGATCGACGTACTTTCTTGCCATCAAAGACAAGTCGGGAGCGCTGTTATCAGAATCGTCGATTTCCACAATCAGGCCGCCCACGGCATTGCAGTTGTCGGAGTGCACTTGCACCTGCCAGACTGCACCGGGCATTTCGATGTTGGCCGCACCGTCAAAGTCCCATATATTTTGCAATTTTTTCCGGCGCACCGCTCCCAATTTGGCGAACGAATCATCCGAGCCGGTGTCCACCCTGACGATTTCCACGAAATTTAAATCTTCCGAAATCGCGCAGTGCTGCACGAAGGCTTGGGAGGCAAAGCGCAACAGAAGGTGCCCGCGTTCTTTTGTGCTCGACGCTGCAGCCACTATCTTATTGATGACATCCTCTGGTTTGACGGCGGCCAGCAGGATTTTGATATTTTTCAGGCTCAGTTTATCAATGAGCATTTTCTCGTTTGCGCTTACTTCCATTGTCAACAAGTTGTTCTATCGTTTATATAGACACCGTTACAAGGTATTTTTATTACCACACCGAAAAAAGTATATAACCACGACATGACACAGGGTATAAATGGAGCTGCGCGAAACAGGCGAAGCAGACCGACTCCTCGCTGCGCTGCTGGCAGCGCACGCCGCCGCCGCTGCGCCGGCGCTCGCTGCGCAAGCCCCCGTCTCCGCCCTGCAGGCCCGCATCAATCGACTCGGCACAGCACAAGCCGAAACTGTGCACGTGTCTCCCTTCGACCGCATGCAGCACTGCAGAGACTCTCTCACGTACCTCGACACCTGCGGCTGGCAGCGAAGTTACCACCAGCGCTTGTTCCACGAGGACTTCCTGGTACGTCCTCGCATGTTCACATTTCATATCGAATCACCTCTTACTATTTTTATCTCTCAAGATTTGCAAGGCCGCCTGTGTCTGTTCTTCAATTTCTGCCGCGTCTTGTCTTAATTTGTTCTGATATAATATCTCTAATCTCGTGTCACTGGCTCCCTTATTATTAGCTATAATAGTCTGCATCAAAGTTTTTTTGAGTGCTTTTACTTTTGTCGAATATCTGATTTTATCCTTTTCGGCTGTTTTGTACGCTTGCAATTTTTTCGCAATTTGGGCATCCGTCAGTTTAGTATCGCTCATCTTTTCCTGCATTACCAATATCCGTTCATCGGTTCGAATTTTGTTCTGAAGCGCTGATTTCATTCCTTGTACAAGCTCACCCATGATGTTGTACAATATTTTGCAGTTTACATTGTTGCCGTGATACATATCGTTTAGTCGAGTCACGAAAGTATATTCGCTAAACGAGGACTGTAAGTCCAAACTACGAATGTATCGCACTGCATCTACGACAAACTGGTTGTAAAAGTCTCTGTTGATTTGAACTTCCACGGTGGGTTGGTCATAGACTGTTTGTAATAGATCGGGCATCTTTGTTCCAAAGGCAACCTGCCACACAGTGTGGTTATTCTCCTCCTCCCCGGCGGTCATGTGCATTTTACACGCTAGAGTCATAAGTTGAAGTGCCGTTTTCCTTCTTTTCTCGGACTTGAATTCCAACCTGCTTTTCGATACAACTAGCGAGCTTATTTGGGTATAGTTGTTTTGAAAAGTATTTGTTCCTAAGTCGAATTCAGATTTCAGAGAATGGAATGTCTTACTGTTTGTAAAGTCAAATATCACTTCACCTATTGCTTCACTGTTTCCACCTTCTCTTATTTTTGATGATCTCCATACCCATGTTGTGGCTTCTTTTTTCATCTCTTCAAATAAGAAAGGATGTTCAGAAAAAAATACGGTCGGTGGCTTTTCTACAAATTCCGATACATATTCTTTTTTATTGGCATAAGTCACCCTCTTGACATGCCTTTCGTCAAGTATAACATCTTGTGCAAGTCTTACATGAGATATAGGGTTTTGTTTTTCCAACTTACTCATCATCTCGTCGTATGTTTTTTGATAATGCTGTTTTCTATATTCCGTATTTTCTTGCACTTCATTTGGATTCTCTGGTCCAACGACATCACGAATTGGTGGAAACTCCGAGACAGGTCCATTTTCAAGGTCTGGTTTTGGTTGCTCTTCTTCTTTTTGTGCTGCGTTCTCGTTTTTGTTTTCTGTTTGCCCGTGTTTTTTTGCTGAATATAATGGCTTTGCATCCCTATCCTTCTTTACCGCAGATTTCGGAGGCATTGATATGGCGACACTCCTCTTATATATTCAAATAATGAGATGATTGATGCAAAAAAAATCAGAAAGCATGTACGCGGTGTTTTTGGAAGCACGAACCAGCGGGTCAGTTCGCGAGAGACCACCACAAAGTGCTAGAGCGGAACGGCTGGGAGCATCTCGCGCAAGAGGTTCTCATCAGCACGCCACGCCGCTTCGGAAAAACTATTTCGGTGTCGATGTTTGCGGCGGCGATGATGTGGGCGGCGCCGAGCGTCGAGATCAGCATCTACAGCACGTGCAAACGCATTTCTCAGAAGTTGCTGCGGAACTGCATCAAATTTTTCTACGAGATCTGCAAACAGGACCTCCCGAGCATGGGCTTCAAGGTGATCCGCCAGAACATGGAGGAGATTGTGGTGCGTGGGCCTGGCGGCGAGCGCGACATGCGCATCGTGAACTCGTACCCCAGCAAGGTGACTATTGCGCAAAAGTCTGCAAAAGTCTGCAAAAGTCTGCACAAGTCTTTCAAAAGTCTGTCATACGTGTGCGAAGCAGCGAAACGTCTCTCAGTCGTTCACAGCGGATGCGCACTTGCTGCACGACGCCCGACTGCACGTTCATGAGGTAGCAGCTGGCGAGACCCACCGTGCCCCCGAACTTGAACATGTTGTGGTAGACGGAAGACAGTGGCAGTGTGTGCGGCGACATCAAGTCTATATTATTGTGGCACAAGAAGAGGTGCAGCAGGTGGTATTGGTCGGGTTGGGCTGCACAGTACCCACCGCTCTCCGTGCCTACGAACATGTGCACGCAATGCTCCCGGGCGCTGTCCATGTATGCGTGCGAATCCACAACTGACATTGCAAGGTGGCCTGCGGTGCTTTATAATCAAACCGCAATGTGATACAAGTACAGTATCACAAAAATCACAAAACAATCCGTGCAAGTGCGCATCGCCCCGAGGAAAACGTCGGACATGGAGATGCGCGTGTGCGCTGGCATGCTAAAGTGCGCCAGGCCCTTGACCATAGACAGAGACAACAAGCATTGCGGCAGGAAGCCCGGGCGAAAAGTGCTCGACAGACCCCTTGTTGCCAAGACAACGACGACGGTGCACGCGGCGGTGAACAGGCTCATCACGACATGGTTGTGCACGGTGTGTAGCATTTCTGGAATCTATGGTCCTCTATATACCCTCGTGCTCTGCTTGTGTCTGATTTTATTGACGACGGAGGCTGGTGGGCACTCACGGCAAGACCTCGCTGGGGGCGGTGGTGTCCCGCCTGCGCATGTACATTGCCAACACGTGGACGAGGACAAGTGCCACCATGCTGACGATGCCTGCGATGCGGTTGGTGCGGTCGAGCGGGGACATATAAACAAACTGCACAAAGCAGGCCACGGTCAACGTGACTACCAGATCGAGCTTGTGGCCCGTGCGAATTGAGAGGCACATGATCATGACACACATGATCTTGACAATGGGCTGCACCACCACAAGCACAAATACAGAGCCGCGATCGTACAGCGCCATTCCTCGTGCGTGCAGCATCACCACGGGAACGCACAGCAGTACCAAGGTGTACAGCGAGCTGTGGATAGTGTACAGTATCTTTTTCTGCTCCCCCGCGAAAAACACGGGCCAGGCTATGCCGGCCAGAACACTCGTCACTCTGTTGAAGGTGTATTCAATTTGTTCGTTGGCCGCCGGCCCATCCCGGCAGAGGTACATCACCGCTATCATGCAGTAGCACGACACGAAAACGAGCAGGTCAGTCACCTCGAGGCGGGTCACGGGGCTCTCGCTCCACATCCGTGAGTGCATCGACTCCACGAGCCAGCCGCCCACAGCGCCCACGGTAAACAGAAAGACCAGCTCGGGCTGCGAGTAGTCAAAGGCAACCATGGTCTTCCACAGCAGGAAGCCGGTAGCGTGCACTTTCAGGATGTGACGGTCGAGAGCCTTGGCAGAGACAAACGAGATTGCGCTCGCCGTGACTGCCTCCGGCTCGGGCACCAGGCACGCCTGGTCGTCGTCAATAGCATCGTACTGCTGGTGCTCCCGAATGCTGCTCAGAATCAGAGTGCATGCTGTGTACACTAGCAGCATTGCCGAGGCCACAAGGATCTGCACAGCCGGAATGAGCGAGGAGTGTTGTTGCAGAATCAGCACCCCGCCCCCCACGGAGTGCAAGTACTCTGACATGCCCACCGCAGCGGCCACGTACAATCCCAATTTCGTCAGAAAGACAAAGACGCCGTGCATTCAGCTCGGGCTCGAGGTGTAATATATTGAAAGCAATACTTAGCGGCGTAATCAGATATAAGAATTGGATCCGGGCCAGCAATGAAGGATCTTTTTATATGCTCGCCAGAGCATTATCGCTGCGACCACGTGCAGCAATATATTGCAGACCGCTGTATGGACATTGACAAACAGTGGATATACCATCTCATCGACGGGCACAAGGCGTTCTCGTCCGAGGTCGTCTTCATTGACAACGCGGAGTGGATGCTGTGCAAGGACCTGCATCCTGGCCGCGACACACGCTACCTCATCATTTTCAAAGACCATACCCTGCGCACGCTGCGAGAGCTGGAGAATAAGCACCTGCCCATGCTCTCGGAACTGCAGTCGCAGGTACAGGCCTTCTTGTTGCGACTGCACCCGCAGGACTGCTTGAAATTTCGCGTCTTCTTCCACTACATGCCCAGCGTCTTCCAGTTGCACGCGCACGTGAGCATGCACGCGAGCCCGCAGCACACAGTGCGCAGACACCACATGCGACATGTGATCAGCAACATTCAGAAAGTCTCGCACCACTACAAAGAGGCTCTGATCCTGACCACCTCGACGGCCTGCTTGCGCACAGAGCGCCCTGCAGGTGTGCGCGAAGAACGAATAACACAGGCCCGTATATTTCAGCGTGCACGTATTCGATGTATTTAAGAAATTGAGATGCAAGCCCAAATGTCATACAGCGCGGGTATCGCCCAGGCCACCGGAACTCGTCTCGATTCTGCGGCAAAGCACACAATGCCCTGTAAAATTGACACTAATATGATATTATCTTGGATGACCAACCAAAGCAACAGCCGCCTGACCCTTCACCAGAACAAATACAAATACTGTATGCAAAAGGACGAACTCATTTTGAACGTAACACAACGCCTCAACAGTGAGGGCAATGTGGCAAGGGGATATCCTGCAATCTTGTCCAGTCTGTGTGATTTGCACCCAGATATCAAAAATTATTTGTTTGCTCTGTACTCGTGTCAAAGTGGTGCTATTTTTATGCATTTTAAAAATAATGCTGCCAACATATTCAATCACAACGTGAAAGAGGGATATTTAGAGAATGCCAGGACATTTTTGAAATTGGAGACAGCAGATATGGAAGGAAAATATAAATCAAATTTTATTGCAACGATGGAACGTTTGCCGTATTTTACAGCACAGGGATACGGACTCGGCACCGCATGGGCTAGTGAGATCAGTGGCGACACGGTGGGAACAGTGTTGGTGGGTGGAATGGTGACAGTTAGGAACGGTGCGTTTCCCTGTCGCGCAGGTCAGGTAGTTCAGTGGTATTTTGACGAGGAACATGTAAATTTTTCCAAACAATTGCAAACCATAAGGCACAAATTAATTCTTCCTGGGGAAAGAACTGTTTCCTTTGATGGAGATGAAAATAAAGTCCAAAACGGAGATGCATCTCAGGACAATCCGGCAAGAAAACGAAAAACTCAACAAGAGAAGACTTACGACACAGTTGGACTGGGCCGCCACGAGGTCAAGACAGGAATTGCGCTGCCGAAGCCGTATGTACTTATGCAAGGACAGGATGTTTTTGGCGACAAAATCCGCATATTTGCAAAATGTATGAACGGAGGCCGTCCCTTTGACCAGATAGACCTTATGCTCATGACACAGAGTTTATAATGTAACTTTATTAATAAATAATTTGAAATCAATTGTCTTTGCGACTCACACGTTGCACTCGTACTCGACCTCGATCCTTGCACTGAATGTGTAGTCTCGCCTGCAGATGCCCTGAATCGCCGCGGTGAGTTCCTGAGGATCTGCTCGCATGATGATGTCATGGGGGATTGCGGACATGATCTCGTCGTTCGTGTTGATGTTACTCCAGTCATTCTTGTGAATGCGGTGGATTTGCACTGTGAAATTGTTGAGGTCGCGAGTGCTGACCTTGGAGAGAACCCTGTTGCGTAGTGTGTTGCAGCAGGTCGACATGACCTGCTTGGTGAGCTTGTACCACTCGCCGTCGATGAGGGGCTGTGTGGTAATGTCCGCGTTGAGCAGCTCCGCGTTCTGCTTGAGAAGCTCAATGACGGGATGCGACTGACTGACGAAGAGATACGGCTGTTGATTGACCTGCAGAGTGCCCTGCGTGTCGAGATTCGAAGCGTTGTACTGCGGGTATCGCGAGCGCCACTCGATTCCCTCCGTACTCGAGGCCTCTGCCTCGAAAACTGTAATCGGCGTGCTGTTGTGACATGCTGAGAGACAGGTGAGCGCAAAGCGCTGCCCGTTTTTGGTGGCCTCCATAGAGGGGATGCACGAGATGTTCACGCCGAGGTTGACCGGAAAGTCATTCTTGGTCTCCAGCACTCGCACGCGATGGATCACTGCACTCTGCAAGACAGACGTCGTCGTGCCCATGTCCGGCGCGGCGTCGAAGACGTCGGCAACGCCGAACACATCGCCCGACTTGCCATTGATGGGTGTCCACGACGCTGACTCCGTGCCCGCCGTCGCGAATTTCTCCATATTGCCACGGATCATGACCTGCAGACGGCGAGTGAGGACCACCTGCTCGCGTGCCTGGTTGTTGTTGACGGACATGTTGGTGTCAGTTTCCATTACAGGTGTCTGCGTGGCGCTTAAATACGAGGCCCTGTGTTTAGTGCACGCTTGTATCTGCCCCGACAGTCTGCTGTGTTAGCTCAACCGCACCGTCTCCAGCGCTGGCATATCTCGCGCGCATCTGTCCCCAGCGGTCTTCGCAAAGGCCGTACACGCGCTGTGCTTTCTGCTTGACCAATACGCTCATATGTGGCTTGACAAATGTGTCGTACGCACGCGCGGAATACAGAAGCAGCACCGGCATGACGACTGACACCAGCGCACTATTGGCATACACTATGTCGTCCCCCAGCAGTATGCGAGCTGCAAAGTGCACGAGCGCGAACACGGGCCATGCAAAGGCGACGGCTGTGCAGAGCACTCGCAGCAGGCGCACGTCGTGTACATCGGGCACCGTGAAGATGTGCTCTTGCTCTCTTATTTGCAGCTGACACAGTAGTATAATCCCCAGCATGCATCCTTTGAAGAGGAAAGCATGCCCGGA
>Ga0209702_10002477_pt1 | contig 32119 bp, 33 predicted proteins | sample FRY01_FD_187210 | JGI IMG/M metagenome (GOLD analysis project Ga0209702, IMG submission 187210) | Freshwater microbial communities from Lake Fryxell liftoff mats and glacier meltwater in Antarctica - FRY-01 (SPAdes) (version 2) | ecosystem: Environmental > Aquatic > Freshwater > Ice > Glacier...
CCACTCGACCGTAGCGATCCATCGCTTTTTCCAGCGCCTCACCTTGCGCAACGGCCATTTCCTGTTCCACCGAACGCATCCGAGCTGCAATTTGATCTAAATCACGCGCCGACAAAATTCGATCAATTACGGTACCGGGCTCATCTCCAGTTCGAGGATCTTGTGGCAGATAGCCAATTTTTCCAGTGCGATTAACCGCGCCACCAGCGGGCATAGTTTCACCAGCTAAAACTTTAGCCAAGGTTGATTTGCCCGCGCCATTTCGACCCACGAAGCCGATTCGGTCACCGTTATTGATTCGAACAGTGACGCCTTTAACTAAAAGACGGGCGCCAGCACGTAGTTCTAACGCTTGGGTTGAAATCACATCTAATTCTAGCCAGTTGGATTAAGCAGCACCAATTCGCGTACGACGGGGTGCTGCAAATGACTTACTAACTGCAGTTAGTTCAGCCGATACCTGCGCTTTGATCGCATCTTCACTCTTAAGCAGTTTTGTTAATTCAGCGATCAAACTTTTGAGCTGTTTTTGCTCACTTTCCAGTTCAATCTTGCTCACCTTGGTCAAACGGCGAAGCGGCATATCCAAGATATAAGTTGCTTGCTCCTCATTTAATGCGAACTCTTTCATCAACTTATCTTTTGCTTGCGCGGCCTCATCACTGCCGCGAATGATCTTGATGACTTTATCGATATCGATAATTGCTTTTAACAATCCATCTACTAAACCCAGTCGTGCTTGCGCTCTGGCTTTGCGAAACTCGGAACGTCGGCGTACAACTTCAATGCGATGATCGATAAATACTTTAAGTAACTCTTTTAAGCCAAGTGTTTGTGGCCGGCCCTTAACTAAAGCAACAGCATTAATAGCAAATGCGTCTTCCATCGGAGTTAATGCATATAATTTTTCCAGAACCGCTTCTGGTTCAAAGCCATTTTTAATTTCAATAACCACATTTGTGCCGGTTTGGCCATCAGTTAAGTCAATGATGTCGCTGATGCCCTGAATCTTTTTGTTCTTCACTAAAGCGGCAATTCGCTCGACTACCTTTTCTGGTCCAATTGTAAATGGCAATTCTTTGATGAATATTCCCATCTTGCGGGATGTAACCTTTTCAATTTCTACAGTTGCCCGAACTTTGAATGACCCCTTGCCAGTTGCATAAGCTTCGCGGACACCATCTAGTCCTACAATTTCGCCACCTGTTGGAAAATCTGGGCCTGGCACAAATTTCATCAGCTGCTTCACCGTTGCCGTTGGGTTATCAATCAAGAACTTTGTGGCAGCTATGATTTCGGCCAAATTATGCGGGGCCATGTTTGTGGCCATTCCGACCGCAATTCCGGAACCACCATTAACAAGCAGGTTTGGATATGCCGCGGGTAAAACCATTGGCTCTGAAAGTTGACCGTCATAGTTGGGGCCAAAATCCACGGTGTCTTCATCGGCTTCTGCCACCATCGACATTGCAGCTGGAGCCAAACGGGCTTCGGTATAACGCATAGCTGCCGGCCCAGCATCTAAGGAACCAAAGTTTCCATGACCATCGATTAGCGGCAACCCCATGGAAAAGCTTTGGGCCATGCGAACAAGTGCGTCATAGATTGCGCCATCACCGTGGGGGTGCAACTTACCCATAACTTCACCGACCACTCGCGCACTCTTTACATGGCCACGTTCTGGACGCAAACCCATATCGGCCATCTGATGAAGGATGCGACGGTGAACCGGCTTCAAGCCATCGCGTGCATCAGGTAGTGCTCGTGAGTAGATTACCGAGTATGCGTACTCAAGAAAGGATTCGGAAACCTCTTTGGAAACATCGATATCAACGATCTTTCCTGGATACTCACCAGGTTTTGGGCCAGCTGGTTTTTTACCTTTAGTCGCAGTTTTTGCGGGAGTCTTCGCATTTGCCATGGGCGCATTCTGCCAAAAGAGTTGATTAATTCAGGGGAGGGCGCGCCCCAACAGTTGAAACACACTTAGCAGCAAGGGCTGCACCTGCCGAAAGCGCCTGTGTTAAATCATTTGTCTCGAGCCACTTTGGGATAAAACCTGCCGCAAATGAATCACCAGCCCCAGTTGTATCGACCACATTAGTTGTGACCGCTGGCACCTTTGCCGATGTCCCATCCTTAACCGCCATGGCACCTTTGGAACCTAATTTAATAACCACAAGGGGTACGTACTTCAACAAATTTTGTTCGGCGGTTCCAACATCGGTAGCGCCGCCAAGATATAGCGCCTCTTCACTATTTAATAAGATGCCATCCATCAGGGCGACCCAGGACAAAACTTCATCCTTAGAAACGACCTTCATCGCACCAGTTGTAGTTGGATCAAAAAAGATTGGCTTTCCGGATGCTTTAATTTTTTTAATCATAGCTAAAACTGCATCACGACTACGAAAATCCAGCAGTGCGTAACCACTTATGTACACACCATCGAACTCATCAAGTGGCGGAAGATCAGAAACTTCTAAATCCGCGTTTGCCCCATTATCTGGAAACATCGTACGCTCACCGTTTGCATCAACTAAAATGACTACTACGCCAGTTGGCCGACCAGAGTGCATCAAATTCAAATGCGCCACACCGTATTTATCAAGGTCAGTGATCAGGGCAAAGCCAACTGGATCATTGCCGGTACGAGCAACTAGATGTGCTTTTGAATTTGTCTGGGTAATCCAAGTGGCGACGTTGGCCGCTTGTCCACCCGGGTGACTGGAAATCCTGCTTGCCGTGTCATTGCCATAATTGATCGGCTCTTTTAGCTGAGAAATGACATCTAGTGCTAGGTCACCAATGCATAAGATTTTTTTCATTGCAGGGCAACCGCAATCTCGGCCGCTAAGGCGCAATTTGCCTTAATTATTTCGGTATTAATAGCCAGTGATTCACCTTTGGAAGCGATGTGAAAATGCTCCAGTAAATAAGGGGTGACCGCCTTACCCGCTATTCCATCACGTTTTGCATTTGCTAAGCCACTTGCCAAAATTTCATCGTGACGCGCCTTTGGCATCTCTTTTAAAACCGGATTTGCAACGATCAAGGATTTTGATTGAGTAGCAACGGTGGTACGTGCCTTGATGATTACGGCAATTTCGGCCGCGTTCTCAACGCTATGTTCAATCGTAAAACCAGAATCAGTTAAGTAGAAACCAGGAAAAGCATTGGTCTGATAACCGACTAATCCAATCGCCAATGTTTCTAATCTTTCTAGGGTTGCGTGCACATCTAAAATCGATTTTACGCCGGCACACACGACGGTCATATCTAATTGTGACAGCGCCGTTAGATCGGCTGACTCATCGTAGGAATCTGATGCACCGCGGTGAACTCCACCTAATCCACCAGTAGCAAAAATTTTGATCCCAGCAACAGCTGCAATGTGGGCGGTAGCGGCAACGGTTGTCGCTGCGCTTTTGCCCTGTGCAACTATTATCGCCAGATCGCGAATGGACGCTTTGGCGATGTCATCGCGGTTAGCGATTGCGGCAAGCTCCTGTGGTTCCAGGCCAACCAAAATCTTTCCATCTAGCACTGCAATCGTTGCCGGGATAGCCCCGCCGGCTCGAACAATGCGCTCACACTCCAGTGCCACCTCAAGATTTGAAGGGCGTGGCAATCCATGGCTAATAATCGTAGATTCCAGGGCGACTATGGGTTTCCCCGTCGCTAACGCCGCCGCAACTTCCTGCGAATACTTGATTGCACTAATCATGGACAAACTCTAGTACACAGTCGTGGCAAGATAAGCAGGTGCACTTATCTCAAATAACTCCTTCCATCTTTTCATCGCTGGGACTGGAGAGTGCGGTTGATCACTTAGGAGTTGGACCATCGCTCATGGGCAGGGAGCTACTTTTTTTAATTGATGGTTTTGGCTTCGATGTGTTGACCAAGTATGCCCAGCAGATGCCCACAATTGCACGGATGTTTAACTACGGCGTAATTGAAACTGCTTTTCCGTCTACTACTGCAACATCACTTGCAACTTTAACAACTGGAGTAATGCCCGGTGCGCATGGAATGTTAGGTTACACAGTTCAAGTCCCGCGAAGTGGTGGGCGGTTACTAAATGCTTTGAAGTGGGATGAGCGAGTTGATCCGCAACACTGGCAACCGGTACAAACAATGTTTGAGCGGGCAACCCAAGCCGGAATCAATGTCACTCACGTCGCGGCCAAGAGATATGAGAACTCTGGCTTTACCCGCGCCGTCTTTCGTGGTGCCAATTACAGAGGAGCAAATGTTACTTCCGATTTAGTTAGTGAAACAAAAGCTGCACTGCAAAAGACACCCTCATTTGTGTACCTCTACATGAATGATCTGGATGCTGCTGGTCATTCTGATGGCGTTGGTAGCGATAGATGGTTAACCGCGTTAGCAATGATCGATCAAGTAGTTTTGCAATTAATGAAGGATGTGCCTAAGGGAACTAGAGTTTGGATTACATCGGATCACGGAATGATCAATGTCGAAGAGAAAATCACTATTGGACAAGATAACGCTTTGTTAGATGGTGTTAATGTCATTGCTGGCGAGCCGAGGGCACGACATCTTTACTTGCTAGCTGACTCGCCATCCGCACGAAGTGAAGTTGCATCGCTCTGGCAGGAGTTCTTAGCAGATCGAGCCTTGGTTTTAACCCGCGAACAAGCACTATCTAGTAATCTTTTTGGAACTGAAATCACCGCTGATGCACTTGATCGAATGGGTGAGGTGATTGCAATTGCTCGTGGCGGGGTCGTTTTGCTAGACCCACAGCGCGCAGCCAAAGAAGGTGCCATGGTAGGACACCACGGGGGAGATAGTGAGATTGAATCTCAAGTTGGATTACTAACCACAACTTTGAGTTAAATCGTGCTTTTTATTTCTCTTCTTCGGGTTTAATCCCAAACATAATTTCATCCCAGCTCGGAACCTTTGCGCGTGCCGTAATTCCATCACGTGTTGCTTCATCATCTGGCTCTTCCCGAATAACGGCAAGACGAGGGACTTGCGGCGCAACTAATTCAGCTGCTACTTCTGAATCCTCTTCCCGAAACTGGCTATAAACATCGGTGATACGTCGCCCCGATGGGTGCGTTGCCTCAATCGGCACTAATCCAGAAGTTGGTAGCTGACGAGGAGTTGGTTCATCACCCATCATCCAGCGTGCATTCTCATCCATTGCGGTAATTGTGCGAACAACAGAATCAAAACACCACTGCGCAACTCCGACACCGCTGCTATTTGGATAATGAAGTTCGATGATCCAGCTTCCATCCTCTAACCGCCATGTGTCCCAGGAAAGTGCCGCCGAATCTATGTTGCGCGGTGCCAGTCGGGAAATAACCGTTCCGAGCAAACTCACCCCATCTCGACCAGCTTCTTTGCGCACCGTAATCTGCTGTGCTTGATCGATAATGTAGATACGTTCAGAAAGAATCGGCCCCGCGAAACGTTGGATCTTTTCAAAGGAAATATTGTTATCACGGGCAATCTGTTCGGCCGCTTGTCCGGCGCGAAGTAAGCGCTGAATCTCTTTAATTGACACAGTTGGCTCGTCACTTTGTGCAACCGCAAGTAATCGCTGCTGATTTACGGTTGCCCGCAAAGTATCGCTGACCCGGACTGTGTATTCAGTGCCGTCTTTATCATGCAATGAAAGATAGAGACCATCCTCGGTCTTTCCATTTAGTCGAAGCTCACTCACGAGCACGAGAGTATCCGATGAGTGCCTTATATGTATTGAAGTAAGGCAGTGTGGCTGCACATGCCGCGATCATGAAACCGAGTGGAACCCAATAGGCAATATCGGAACCAAAGCGATCGATGATTTGCCCGGACAAGGCACTGGCGAGTGCACCGCCAATTGGCATTCCGGCGATAACCCAGGTCAAGGATTCGGTGATTTGATCCGGGGGCACAGCTGCTTCTGCAACCGCATAGGCGTTTATTATCAGAGGCGCAATTGCGAAGCCGTTAAAGAAGAGGGCAACGCCAAGCCATAAGAGTGAATGGGTAAACAACATCGGAATCGAAAGCAAAGTCAGGGCAAATAAGAAAATCAGAAACCGAGCGGCACTGGTTAGGTGAAATTTAACAACCCCGTTGATGATTGCCGCTACTGCACTTCCACCAGCCCAGATTGCTAATAGGATCCCGACTTTATCTGCTTGGCCTCTACTTTGTGTAAAAGCCACGGTCACGATGGCAATCGAGCCAAAAAATCCACCCAAAAATGTGGTTGGAAATACCACGGCCTGGACCTGCTTATTTCGGATAACCGCAGGGTGCGGGTCAATGATCCGCTTTGGGGCTGGCGGCGGCTCAGTAGATTTCTGCATTACAAGGAGTGGAACGCCGATTGCCATAAAGACAATGCCGACAATAATGCCGGCGGCGGGCGCAATCGATGTTGCAACTATGGTTGCGATGATAGGTCCCAGAATGAAAACAACCTCATCCAGCAAAGCTTCAAATGAGTAGGCGGTATTTACAATATGGCGATCCTTTTCATCTTCTGCCGTTGTCGTTTTGTCAGGGCTCAGAACGTGCAGCCAACGCCGGCGTACTAGTCCACCCGTATTGACCGAAAAACTTTCCGCAAAAATTATCGAAGCAAACCAGCTCCAGATTGGAGCCCCTTGCAAAACTAAAACAGTGAACATTGCAAGTCCGACAATTTTAACCGGAACAACCCTAATTAACATCGCACTTTGGCCGATACGGTCGGCCACGCGCGACCAATGAGGTATCGCCAGAGCTATAACTATTGAACCGGTTGCACTAAGTGCGCCGGCAAGTGCGTAGGAATCGGTGACTGAAACCACGATAAAAATAAGTGCAAGTGAATCCATCGAGATAGGCATGCGGGCAATCAGGCCGGGAATCGAAAATTTAAGAGCTCCGGGCGTACTAAACAAGGTTTGGTAGGCCGAGAACATAGGCCCGAGTCTAGTCCGCGGTTAGACTGCAAGCATGACTGAAACTGGGCAACTGCTTGAACTCGCGTTAAAGATCGCAAAGCAGGCGGGAGATCTACTACTTGATCGGCCAGCGTCATGGGATCTGACAATAAAATCTACCGCAATTGATATAGCAACCCAAATGGATCTTGCTAGTGAAAAATTTATCGTGAATGCAATTTTGGCGGCACGCCCGGATGATGGAATTATCAGTGAAGAAGGTGCCACTCGAGAAAGTAAGAGTGGTGTTACTTGGGTGATTGATCCGGTCGATGGAACCGTAAATTATTTCTACGGACTTCCAGGTTGGTCAGTCAGCATTGCCGTTAAAGATGAAAATGCAACTTTGGTAGGTGTTGTGCATTCGCCAACGGTTCATTCAACCTGGCATGCGGCAAAAGGTTTCGGCGCCTTCCTCAACAACGTAAAGATTGCCTGCAATGAGCCGGTCGAATTAAATCGGGCGTTGTTATCTTCGGGCTTTGCCTACGATGTAGTGGATCGAATTGAGCAGTTAAAGATTGTCAATGTGTTGTTGCCTCAGATTCGAGATCTGCGCCGCATCGGGTCAGCGGCGGCAGATATTTGTCATGTGGCAACTGGGCTAGTTGATGGTTACTTTGAGACTGGTTTGCATGAGTGGGATATAGCCGCCGCCCAGTTGATTGCCGAGGAGGCGGGGGCAGTTGTGAGTACCCGTCCCTGGCATGGTCTTAATCTCACCATCGCAGCCGGCCCGCACCTGTATCAGCTGCTTAACGCTCAAATTCCCGAATAAGCGGTCGGTTTGGCCCCGATTTACGCTTACGAGCGGGTTTATGGCACAATACGCAGTCTGCACCGCCAAAGCGTGTGCTTAATTGAAATCACAAAAGGATCGCAAATATGAACACTCTTGACGCCGTAGATGCAGCATCGCTGCGCAAAGACATCCCACAGTTTCGCGCTGGCGATGAGCTCAAGGTTCACGTTCGTGTTATCGAAGGCAGCAAGAGCCGGCTCCAGGTTTTCCAAGGAATTGTTATCCGTCGCCAAGGTGATGGTGTTCGCGAAACTTTCACAATCCGTAAAGTTTCTTACGGCGTAGGTGTTGAGCGTACCTTCCCAGTTCACACCCCAGTTATTGAAAAGATCGAACTAGTAAAGAAGGGCGAAGTTCGTCGCGCCAAGCTTTACTACCTGCGCGATCTTCGGGGCAAGGCGGCCAAGATTCGTGAAAAGCGCGATGGCATTGAAGGTTACGGCGATGGGATTCTTTCAACTCCAGTGTTGGAACCAGTGGTAATTGTTGTACCCGAGGCGTCCGAGCCAATAGTTAACGAAGCTGTGTCCGAGGTTCCAGCTGTGTCCGAGGTTCCAGCTGTGTCCGAGGTTGCGACTTCAGATGTTGTGGTTGAAACTGCAGAAGTTGTGGCCGAAGCCAAAACTCCAAAAGTCGAATAATCTCTTCAATGCGTAAAAAGGGATCGCTCCTTAAGGAGCTCCCAGTCTTAGTCGTTGTTGCACTCGTTGTTTCGCTACTAATAAAGACTTTTTTAGTTCAGTTTTTCTATATTCCCTCGGGGTCAATGGAAAACACTTTGCAGATTAAGGATCGCGTTGCGGTCAATAAGGTGCCATTTATCTCAAAAAATATTGGTCGTGGTGATGTGGTGGTGTTCCGGGATCCAAATAATTGGTTGCCGGAAAATCTGGATTACTCCACAAACAAGTATGTTGCAACAGCGAAAAGTTTACTTGTCACGGTTGGAGTTTTGCCTAACCCAGCAAAGCAGTATTTGGTGAAACGGGTAGTTGGTGTGGCTGGTGATCGAATCATTTGTTGCACCAAAAGTGAAAAACTTTCAATTAATGGCGTTGAAGTTAATGAGCCATATATTTATGCTGGAAATAAGCCATCGGATCTGAAGTTTGATGTAACTGTTCCTGCTGGCAAATTATGGGTTATGGGTGATCACCGTGGGGCAAGTGCCGATTCGCGTTACCACCAAGAGGACATCAACAATGGATTTGTCCCACTTAGCAGGGTCTCTGGCCGGGTCGTCGCGGTCATCTGGCCCTTTAAACACATTACCTACATTCCAAAAATCGACGTTCTCAAGTAAGTTTGCGATGAAGGTGATTGAGCAACTGCTTTTCAATGCCGGGATTGCTCCGATCGCTGGCGTCGATGAAGCCGGCCGCGGAGCTTGTGCTGGACCGTTAGTTATTGCTGGCGTCATACTGCGAGATCCTTTTGCACCAGAGCTTTCACCAGTGCGTGATTCGAAAGCGATTGCCGAAAATAAACGTGACGCCATCTTTGATTTGATTTACTCGATTGCCGATTCAGTTAGTGTTGTAATTGTTCCAGCTGTAGAAGTTGATGCTCGTGGCGTTCATGCCGCAAATCTTGATGGCATGCGCCGTGCGGTTCAGGGATTAAGTATGGAACCGGCGTATGTATTAACGGATGGTTATGCAATTGCAGGTTTGGGTTTGCCTAACCTAGCCGTCTGGAAAGGCGACCAAGTTGTAGTTTCAATAAGTGCAGCATCGATAATTGCCAAAGTCACACGCGACCGAATCATGCGCGAAATGGATACTCAGTTTCCCCAGTATGGATTTGCCGGACATAAGGGTTATATCACCGCCTCCCACACAAAGGCTTTGCATGAACATGGACCATGTACCGAACATAGAACTTCATTTTCTAATGTGGCGGCACTAATCCACAAGTAAAGCCCTTCAAGAAGTAGCACTACCTGCGTATGCCTATCGTGCCCAACCATGCAGCGTAAATCTAAAGTTAAACAATCCAACATTAAAACCGGCGCATTTGGTGAACAAGCGGTTGCGCAACTCCTAATTAGTAACAATTTAGAAATCATTGATCGTAATTGGCGGGTACGCGAAGGTGAGATAGATATTGTCGCCCGCAACCCTTCCGGAACTCTTTCCTTTATTGAGGTAAAAACGCGCCGATCCGTCGCCTTTGGCCATCCTTTTGAGGCGATAAATAAGGAGAAGGCGTATCGGATGCAGCGTTTGGCGTTGGCTTGGCTGGCCACCCATGGTTGCTTTGGATGCGATTATCAAATTGATGCGGCCGCGGTTTTGGTCGCAGTTGATGGCACCCACACCATCGAATACCGGAGCAACTTGTTATGAGTTTGGCCCAGACTCAATCAGTTGCCTTGCTAGGTCTAGCCGGTCAGGTAGTGACGGTCGAGGCCGATATTGCAGATGGCTTACCGGGTTATGCGTTATTGGGATTACCCGATGCAGCATTGTCGGAATCTCGAGACCGGGTGCGCAGCGCAATTGTTAATTGCGCTGAGACTTGGCCAAATCGCAAAGTAACGGTTTCGTTATCACCTGCTTGGTTACCAAAGAGTGGGCCAAGTTTTGATCTAGCTATTTGCATTGCCTTACTAGCTGCGCAGGACACTATTCCAAAAGAGCGAATTGAAAACTTACTCTTCCTGGGCGAGCTCTCGCTTTCGGGTCGGCTGCGTTCGGTTCGCGGCGTTTTGCCAGCTTTAATGGCGGCCTGCAAAGCTGGTGTAACTACGGCGGTAGTTCCGGCAGCAAATGCAAAAGAGGCACAACTGATGCAAGCGATGACAATTATTCCGATGTTGGATTTAAAGCAGGTACTTCGATGGCTGCGGACCGGAGAGCGAGAGATCGCACCAGAAATTGATTTGCAATGGGAACAAAGTGATGATCGATTAGATTTTGCCGATGTTGCTGGTCAACCCGCGGCACGACTAGCTGCCGAAATTGCCGCAGTCGGTGGGCATCACATTATTTTGGTTGGGCCACCGGGTGCTGGAAAAACGATGATCGCTGAAAGAATTCCAACGATTATGCCGGCCTTAACAATTGCGCAAGCTTTGGAAGTGACGGCGGTACATTCCATAGCTGGAACCCTAACCCAACGTTCCCCTTTGTCACTGCTTGCACCTATTGTTTCGCCGCATCACACGACTACTCGAGTCGCTATGGTGGGCGGCGGTTCGCATTCGATAAAACCGGGTGCTTGTTCGCTGGCCCATTACGGTGTCTTGTTCATTGATGAAGCACCTGAATGTGGCCCAGGTGTTTTGGATTCTTTACGACAACCTTTGGAATCAGGCACCATCACCATTGCCCGAAGTATTGGCAACCTTACCTTTCCAGCGCAGTTTCTCTTGGTTTTAGCTGCTAATCCATGCCCTTGTGGCAAGTTCACAGGGCGGGGGCGCAACTGCACCTGTTCCTCGCAACAGGTACGCCGTTACTTAGGAAAATTATCTGGCCCATTAATGGATCGAATTGATTTACGGGTAAAGGTTGAGCCGGTAGGCCGGGTAGATATGGCAAGGCGGGAACTCGGCGAAAGTAGCGAGATTATCCGAGCGCGCGTGATCAAAGCCCGGGCAATCGCTGCCAATCGTTTTGAAGGAATGGGTTGGCAGGTAAACTCGCAGATCCCAGCTAGGGCGCTGCGAACATTATTTGCGCCAGAGCGAGCCGCGATGAACTTTCTACATGATGAGTTAGATAAAGAACAGATCACCGCGCGTGGCCTACACAAAATCATTCGGACATCTTGGAGCTTTGCCGATTTACATGAAAATAAAGTACCAACTATGGATGATGTTTTGGCGGCGCATATGCTGCGCGGAAAGATTGAAGCATGAACGAACTACTGGCGCGCGCCGCCCTATTTAGCGCAGTAGAAGGTGGGCACACCTTTTGGTCTCAAGAAATTTTTGCCATGGGTGCATTGCCGGTGTATCAAAAATTACTAAATGGCGGATATGACTCGATCAAGTATGAAAAATTGATCTCTGAAATAAAGGAAGCGACCGGGGATCAGGTTATTGAAAGGGTTGCCCAGTGCGGTGCCCGTTTACTGACTCCGTTAGATGATGATTGGCCAGCGCAAGTCAATGATTTAGCCAACCCACCGATAGCTTTGATTGTTAAGGGAAATGTCACCGCCTTAAGTACCTGCTCCTTAGCAATTGTGGGAACCCGCAATCCAACCAGTTACGGCGCGCGAATAGCTGGTGATTTCGCCGCCGGTTTTGTCGATCGTGAATGGGCGGTAATTAGCGGCGGCGCCTACGGAATTGATTCATGTGCACACAAAGGTGCGCTAATTGCCGAGGGGATAACGGTTGCAGTTGTTGCATCTGGAATTGATATTAATTATCCGGCCGGAAACACCCGACTTTTTACTGAAATCTGCGAAAGTGGGGCAATCGTTACCGAGTTCATGCCAGGGCAGAAAGCTCTGCCAAATCGCTTCTTAACCCGCAATCGATTAATTGCCGCGTTAGCTAACGCAACCTTAGTAGTAGAAGCAGCCTTTCGAAGTGGTTCGCTGCGCACCGCCAGAGATGCAGCTGAAATTTTTCGCCCGGTCATGGCAATCCCCGGGCCGATTAATTCACCAACAAGTGAAGGGTGTCATCGCTTAATTGGCGAACGTGCCGCCGAGATAGTTACATCGGTGGCAGATGCGGTGGAGTTTATCGGCGTTAATCAATGAGAGAATGAGGCCATGAGTGATTTTCGTTCCGGCTTTGTCGCAATCGTCGGTCGTCCAAATGTGGGAAAATCGACGCTGATTAATGCACTAGTTGGCAGCAAGATCGCAATTACATCGCATCACCCAAATACCACCCGGTCTGCGATTCGCGGAATCGTTCATCGCCCAGATTTTCAAGCAGTCTTAGTCGATACCCCAGGGGTGCACAAGCCTAAAACTTTGTTAGGTAAGCGTTTAAATCAACTGGTTGATCAAAGTATGGATTCGGTCGATATCGTCATTATGTGTATACCTGCAGATGAAACTTCTGGAGCTGGCGATACCTACATTGCCCAAGAAATTGCAAAGCATCCGAAAGCCAAGAAATTTGCCGTTATTACTAAGACTGATTTGATATCAAAGGAAAAACTTGCCTTGCGCTTACTTGGGATTATGCAAATTACAAAAGAATTTGTTTGGGATGAAATCATTCCGGTCTCAGCCGCTATTTATGATCAAGTTGACTTACTCAACCAACTAATTGGCGCGAACTTGCCGCAGGGACCGCAGTATTACCCCGCCGGCACCACAAGTGATCAAGCGATTGAGCAGTTAATCTGCGAGTTTATTCGGGAAGCTGCGCTGCAAGATGTCCGGGAAGAGCTACCACATTCCATTGTTGTCACCATAGATGAGTTTGGTGAGCGGGAGGAAAAAGGATCGCGCCCTTTCTACGATGTTCATGCAACAATCCATGTCGAGCGAGATACCCAACGCGCAATTTTACTTGGGCATCAAGGATCACGACTAAAAGAGATTGGTATTCGGGCCCGGGCAGACATTGAACGAGCCTTATCTGCCAAAATATTTCTGGGACTCCACATTAAGGTTTCCAAGGAGTGGCAGAAAGACCCCAAGCTATTAGCGCGCTTAGGATTTGGCGAAAAAGGTTGACTCCTTCTTTCGGCCAGCCAAGTAAGAGCCAATTAGCACGAGCGGCAAACCCACAAGAATCCCGATAGTCAGTGGTTCCCGCAAAACAATCACACCTAAGATAACGGCCACTGCGGTGTTGAGATAAGTAACAAGTGATCCGCGGGCGGCACCAATTTCATCCATTAACCTAAAGAAGTAGATAAATGCCAGCGCGGTGCTAAATACCCCTAAGGCCAAAAGTGCAAGTATTGAGTTAAGCGAAATTTGGGAAGGCCATTGCACAACTGCAACTGGTGCCCAGAAAATAGTTGTGATGGCCATTGCTAAGCCGTTAATTGCAATTCCATCCACTAATGGCAAGTTACTGGTCACCATAATGATCGCGTAGGCATATCCAAGGGCTGCAAGTACCACCATAGCTATTGATTTTGGATCACTATTGCCGAACAAACTTTCCATCCCAACAACAGCTATTAGGCCAATAAAGCCAATTACAATTCCAAAAATTCGTTTAAACTCCCACACCGAATGGTCGCCGCGCAAAGAGGTAATGATTGTTGCAAATATAGGAACGGTCGAAACTAAAATTGCGGCTAACCCAGAATTAATCTCTTGCTCTGCGGTAGTAATAAGAATCCATGGACCAATCATTTCTAGCACCGCATAAAGGGCAACGAATTTGAACCCTAAGACCGCACCCTTAAAAGTTTTTCGATAAAGGGCGATTGGGATCAAAATTAGCGCACCGATCAAGGTTCGTCCAGCAACTACCGCCGCTGGCGGGAACTCTTCAACGGCAATCTTCATCAGCAGATATGGAATCCCCCATAAAATGCCCACGAGAATAAAGTGGAACAGCGATTTTCGGGTCATTTATGCAATCACGCTTCGGTATAGGTCAATGGTCCGGGCGGCAACGCCATCCCAGCCAAAAAGCTTTTTGGCGCGAACCCGTCCAGCAACGCCGTAATTTTTAAGGAGTTCGGGTTGCGCCAGCAGGCGGGTAATCGCTTCGGTAAGCGCTTTTTCAAAGGGAGCGGCGGCACCGCTGTAATCAATTAATTCACCAGTTTCTTGATCAGCAACAACTTCCGGTATTCCGCCAACGCGTGATCCTAAAACTGCTGTTTCACAACTCATCGCCTCTAGGTTAACAATTCCCAATGGTTCATAAATCGAAGGACAGATAAATAGTTCGGCCTGGGTCAACATTGCGGTCAATTTTTCAGTCGGCAACATATCTTTGATCCACCACACGTTGCTTCTTGTACGCTGTAAATCGGCAATCAATTGCGCAACTTCATCTCCGATACCGGCTTCATCCGGACTACCAGCTGCCAGAACTAAGCCATATTCGGAAGGGACATCTTGCCAAGCTCGCAAAAGATGGGCCAAACCTTTTTGCCGGGTGATCCGCCCAACGAAGATTGCATACGGCCCACTAATGCCAAAACTTTCGGGTACGGATGCGTCGTGGTTTGGCGCAAACTTATTGGTATCAACCCCATTTCGAATAGTTACCACCTTTGCTGGGTCAACACTTGGGTAGGCATTTAATACATCCGCCCGCATGCCATCGCTTACGGCGATGATTGCCGCCGCCGCCTCGAAGGAGGTTTTTTCGGCCCAGGTAGAGATCTGGTAACCACCGGCAAGTTGTTCTGCCTTCCATGGACGAAGCGGCTCTAGTGAATGCGCGCTGACAATGTGGGGGATGGCGTATTGCAGGGAAGCAAAATGTCCTGCCATATTTGCATACCAAGTATGAGAATGAACTAGATCGACATTTCCAAGATGAGCTGCAATTTCTAGATCGGTTGCTAAGGCTTGCAGAGCTGGATTTACATCGGTGAATTCGGTAGGGGTGGCGTACCCGAAAGCATCATCGCGTTTTCCACCGAAACAGTGAACATCAACCTGGACATCTTCGCTGTTGCGAAGGGCATGCGTTAATTCAAGAACATGTACGCCAGCCCCACCATAGATAGTCGGTGGCCACTCCTTAGTAACCATCCCCACATGTAACTTGGTCATGTCCTGTAAAATCCTCTTCCTCGGCTAAGGGGGGAAGGCTATCGTTAAGCCATGTCCAAACTGCAACTTCCGCTCAGCATCGTTCTTGCTGGCGGCGAGGGTAAGCGACTGATGCCGCTGACCGCAGATCGAGCCAAGCCGGCGGTTCCATTTGGTGGCACCTACCGTTTGGTTGACTTTGTGCTTTCTAATCTGGCAAATGCCAACATGCTGAAGATTGCAGTACTGACCCAATATAAGTCGCACTCACTTGATCGCCACATTACCCAAACCTGGCGCATGTCATCTCTGCTCGGAAATTACATCACACCGGTGCCGGCACAACAACGTTTGGGGCCGCGTTGGTATACCGGTAGTGCGGATGCAATTTTGCAAAACTTTAATTTGATTCATGATGAGGATCCAAATCATGTTTTGGTTTTTGGTGCAGATCACGTGTATCGGATGGATCCGGGTCAGATGTTTGAACAGCATGTCGAAACGGGCGCCGACATTACGGTGGCTGCGATTCGTATGCCGCGAGCCGAAGCGCACGATTTTGGCGTAATTGAATTAGCCGAAGATGGCATCACTATAAAGGCATTTCATGAAAAACCGGCCAACCCGCCGGCCATGCCGGGTCATCCAGATTTATGTTTAGTTTCGATGGGCAATTACATTTTTAAGCGGGATGTAATGGAGGAGGCACTCCTTATTGATGCCCAAGATCTTGAGTCTCGTCATGATTTAGGCGGCGATATCATTCCTTATCTGACGAAGATGGGCGCGGCAAAGGTCTACGACTTTGCCGACAATATCGTTCCGGGAGCAACTGATCGCGATCGAGGTTATTGGCGCGATGTAGGTTCGATTGATGCTTACTACGATGCACATATGGATTTAGTTTCAGTCCATCCGATTTTCAATTTATATAATCGTCAGTGGCCACTATTAACAAATCCGCCTTCATTACCGCCCGCCAAATTCAGCGAGGGTGGCACCGCGCATGATTCAATTGTGGCAGCCGGCTCGATCGTGGCTGGCGGGATTTTGCATGGATCGGTGATTTCATATGATGTAGCAGTTGCCAGGGCTGCCATCGTTGAAGGTTCAGTGTTGATGCCATCAGTTAGAGTCGGCGAGCGGGCAATCGTTCGCCACGCGATTTTAGATAAAAATGTAGTGGTTGAACCAGGTGCCCAAATTGGCGTTGATCGAGAACGCGATCGCCAACGTTTCACGGTCAGTGACGGTGGAGTTGTAATAGTGGGTAAGGGAGTACGAGTTACCCCGTAATCACCAGTTCTTGGTATTGTTTTTTAATTCGCGATACCTTTGCATAACGATCGGAGTTGCAACCGCGTTGTGACGCTCAACCTTTCCCAAATCCCACGCCGGCATTGTGCCAAGCAATGCCCAAGCTGCTTGCTTAGCTGCGCCATCGGCAACATATTCACCCGCAGGTGGCACTAATACTTCGCGGCCAAACAAGGCACTTGCAATTACCGGGACTGCTGGATTTTTTGCGGCGCCACCGATCAAGAAAATTCTATTTACATTAACACCAAGTGCAACCAAGGCATCCACGGCATCGGTAAGTCCGGCCAACATTCCTTCAATCATTGCCCGTGCGATATCGGCTGGGTTTGAATTATTTAAGTTCATGCCCGCAAAGACACCAGTTGCGGTGGGTCTATTAGGAGTGCGTTCACCTTCAAAGTAGGGCAAAAGCGTTAGACCATTCGCACCGGGTTTGGCCGAGAGTGCAAGCTGACCAACTTCATCATGTGATTTTCCAAGAATTTTGCTAGCCGAATCTAATATGCGGGCCGCATTTAGTGTGCAAACAAGTGGCAGGTAGCGCCCAGTGGCATCTGCAAAACCGGCCACCGCGCCACTTGCATCATGCGTTGGGGTTTCAGAAACTGCAAAAGCGGTGCCACTGGTGCCAAGGGAAACGATGACATCACCTGGTTGTGCCTGCAGACCAAGGGCCGCGCCAGCATTGTCGCCAGCACCGGCAGCGATCGGGACACCAGCTTGCGTAGTGCCACCGAACTCGGAAGGAGAAACGATTCGGGGAAGGGTTAGCTCTTGATCATGTCTTAGCGCTAACCGAACAATGTCTTCGCGGTAGTGCGAGGTACTTGGATCAAAGTAACCAGTGCCGGAGGCATCGCTGCGATCGGTAAATAGTTTTGAAAAATCTGCTCCACCTTGCAGTTGCCAAGAAAGCCAATCATGTGGCAAAGCAATCGATGCTACCTTTAATGCGTTTTCTGGTTCGTGATCTGCCAGCCAGCGAAGTTTAGAAACGGTAAAGGCGGCAACTAACTTCGAACCCACCTTGCGAGCCATTTGGTCGGCGCCACCTACTTCCTGATTTAGATCATTGGCGGCTTTGGCCGAACGGGTGTCATTCCACAAAAGCGCTTTCCGAATTACTTGGCCGCGGCGATCGAGGGCAACCATTCCATGTTGTTGTCCGGCAATTGAGATCGCTGCCACATCGGCCAGACCGCCAGCTTCGGCGATTGCGGTATTTAATCCATCCAACCAATGGGATGGATCGACTTCAGTGCCATCGGGGTGCAGGGCGCGAGCGTGGCGAAGTAATTGCCCGGTATTGGCATCTCGGATCACAACTTTTACCGACTGAGTCGATGAATCCACACCGGCGATGAGTTGTCGATTAGTCATGAGGCAAGGCTAGACTGTGGTAGTCAGCGTTGACCACAAGTGGCCAGAAATTCTTAGTGCCATTTAATTAGATGAATGAAATTGTGGGAGTTGAAAATGCGTATTGGAGTCCTGACTGGCGGCGGCGATTGCCCGGGTCTAAATGCAGTTATTCGGGCAGTAGTTCGCAAAGGTGCGAAAGCGTACGGTCACGAGTTTGTTGGATTCCGTGATGGCTGGAAGGGTCCGTTAGAGGGATTAACTATGCCCTTAAATATTGAGATCACCCGCGGGATTTTGCCGCGCGGTGGCACAATTCTTGGTTCATCGCGCACAAACCCATTCAAGATCGATGGTGGCGTCGAGCGAATCAAGGAAAACCTAGAAAAAGCTGGAATCGATGCCTTAATTGCAATCGGCGGCGAAGACACGCTAGGGGTTGCGACCAAGTTAGATGCACTTGGGGTCAAGGTAATCGGTGTTCCAAAGACGATAGATAACGATTTAAATAACACGGATTACACTTTTGGTTTTGATACTGCGGTCAACATTGCGGTAGAAGCGATCGATCGTTTGCATACAACTGCCGAATCACACCATCGAGCATTGATCGTAGAAGTTATGGGTCGCCACGCTGGGTGGATTGCACTGCACTCAGGTCTAGCAGGTGGGGCTACTTGCATCTTGATTCCAGAGCAGAAATTCTCGGTAGCCAAAGTTTGCGAATGGGTTGAGTCGCGATTTAAGTCCCATTATGCGCCAATTATTGTGATTGCCGAAGGTGCCGTCCCGCAAGATGGCGATATGGTGACTAAAGATCAAACATTAGATTCATTTGGCCATGTAAAACTTTCTGGAATTGGCGATTGGTTGGCCGGCCAAATTGAGTCGCAGACCGGTAAGGAAGCTCGTACCTCAGTGTTGGGTCACATCCAACGTGGCGGATCACCATCCGCATTTGATCGCGTTCTTGCCACCCGATTTGGTTTACATGCGATTACCGCCGCCCATGAAGGCGACTGGGGCAAGATGGTTGCACTTCACGGTACCAATATTGTTCGGGTGCCATTGGCCTCTGCGACTGAGAAGCTAAAGACGGTTCCGCTAGAACTATACAAGGAGTCCGAGATCTTCTTCGGATAATTGCAACCCGCGATAACCCACAGACTCTCTACACTCTTGCGATGAGCACAAACTTAGACACTTTGTTTACACCTGACCTGGTGGCTTCCCAGCAACCTCAGTGGCCGGGCGGAGCTGAAGGTACAGCTATCAAAGCGGCGGTGGCCGAATTAAAAGCACTCCCACCCTTAGTTTTTGCTGGTGAGTGTGATGATTTGAAAGCTCGGATCGCCTTGGCCGCCGATGGTAAGGCATTTTGGTTGCAAGGCGGAGATTGCGCCGAAACTTTTGTTGCTGCTACCGCGGATTCAATTCGCAATCGGATTAAAACGATTTTGCAGATGGCCGCGGTTTTGCAGTATTACTCAAGCCTGCCAGTTATCAAGGTTGGTCGGATGGCAGGACAGTTTGCTAAGCCCAGGTCTAGTGATTTTGAAACGCGGGGAGATTTGACCCTGCCGGCATATCGCGGTGATGCCGTCAACGATATTGAATTTACCGAAAGTTCTAGAACACCTGACCCACATCGTTTAGTTCGGGTGTACAACACATCTGCCGCAACCCTCAACTTGGTTCGGGCATTTACCCAGGGTGGTTTTGCAGATCTTCGTCAGGTGCACGAATGGAACAAAGGCTTTATTCGTGATTCAAAGGTGGGCGAGCGGTACGAACAAATGGCGAATGAAATTGGTCGGGCCCTATCCTTTATGAAATCTGCTGGAGTAGATCCAGAGAGTTTTAAATCGGTAGATTTTTTTGCCAGCCACGAGGCGCTCATCTTGGAGTACGAGAAAGCGCTAACCCGAATCGACTCACGAACAGGTGATGCTTACGATGTATCAGCACATTTTGTTTGGATCGGTGAGCGCACCCGTCAGTTAGATGGGGCACATGTTGATTTCGCCGCTAAAGTTCGCAATCCAATTGGGGTCAAACTTGGACCCAAGTCCACCGTTGCCGATGCATTGGCATTAATTGCTAAGTTAGATCCGAACCAGGAGCCAGGTCGCATCACCTTTATTACGCGCATGGGCGCAGGCAAGGTCCGGGAGTTGCTGCCCGCACTTGTTGATGGAGTAACCAAATCTGGCGCCAAGGTCTTGTGGGTCTGTGATCCTATGCATGGCAATACTTACGAAGCGCCAACCGGTTACAAGACACGTAGCTTTGATGATGTTATGGATGAGGTAAAGGGATTTTTTGAAGTTCATAAGGCACTTGGTACGCACCCAGGAGGGGTTCATATTGAACTTACCGGCGATGATGTAACCGAGTGTGTAGGCGGTGGCGAAGAGATTTCCCACGAAGATCTAGCAACTCGTTATGAGACAGCTTGTGATCCGCGCCTAAATCATGCGCAATCACTTGAACTCGCATTTTTGGTTGCTGAAATGTTGCGCGATCGCTAACTTTGGTCCGTGCCACTTTTACTTACTTCTCATAAAACCCCAATCGGTACCCTCAATCTATTGGCAGATGATCAAATTCTGATCGGGGCAAGCCTTTCCACGATTGCCGCCTTCCATGTTGGCCGCGAGGTCAAGGTAGTTAAGTCAATCCCGGTTATTTCCGACCTAGTGCATGAATACTTCGCCGGAGATTTAACCGCACTAAATGGAATCCAAGTTCGCCAACTGGGGGCGACCTTTTCCCAAGCTGCCTGGAAAGCAATGCGAAAAGTTGTGGCGGGAAAAACGTGGACCTACTCAGATTTAGCCAAGAAAGCGGGATCACCAGCTGCGGTGCGGGCCGCTGGAAGTGCCTGCGCAAACAATGCGATTATGCTGATTGTCCCGTGTCATCGAATAGTTAAAACCGGGGGAGCACTTGGCAATTATGCATATGGTGTTGAAAAAAAGAAGTGGCTACTAAGCCACGAGGGCTTTCTTTAAAATTTCAATTGCTTCCAAACATTGCTCATCATCAAAATCTAAATGAGTAACAAGTCGGGCATACTTTGGACCGAGCGCACTAATCAATAAACCTGCATCTTTGCAACGCGTAGCTAATTCGGCTGCCGTAATTGGCAGGGCAGCAAGATCAAGGCCAACAATATTTGTTTCAACAGTTGCTGGATTAATTAAGGAAGTATCGATCGTTGCAATTGCAATGGCTAAGGCTTTGGCACGACGATGATCATGCGCTAGCTGCGTGATGTTGTTATCTAGTGCGTAATGTGCCGCCGCTGCCAACAAGCCAATCTGACGCATGCCAGCGCCGTAACGTTTGCGCCAGACACGCGCTTTAACAACCCGTTCTTTCGTTGAAAGCATGATCGACCCCACTGGCGCACCTAAACCTTTTGAAAAACAGACGCTAATCGTGTCAAAGTACTGGCCGTATTCGGCAAGCGCGACCCCCGATGCAACATGAGCGTTCCATATTCTGGCACCATCTAAATGTAAGGCTAGGCCTAATTCATCGGCACCCTTGCGCAGAGCTGCGATTTCGGTAATTGGCTGCACAGTTCCACCACCAAAGTTGTGGGTGTTTTCAATTGCAATCGCTGTTGTCGACACCAGATATGGACCGCTATTAGGCCGAGCAATTTCCAACGCATCCGTTGCTCTTAGTAATCCATTTTTAGCTGGGAAGGTGCGGGTGGTGATTCCACTAAAAACTGCGGCCGCACCAAGTTCGGCTCGAACAATATGACTATTTGTTTCGGCAAGTAACTCTTCACCTGGGGCAACTAACATTCGGATCGCTAATTGATTGGCAAGTGAACCAGTTGGTGTAAATAAACCAGCTGCTTTGCCAAACATTGCCGCAACCCGTTCTTCTAGCGAGTTAACAGTTGGATCATCGCCGTAGACATCATCGCCAACTGGCGCAGCTGCGATTGCATCGCGCATCCCTTTATTTGGTTTAGTCACTGTGTCACTACGAAGATCAATTACCATCCCGCCAGCCTACTTCCGTTCCTTGATGGCTATCAAATACATTGCAACTATTACCAAGACGCCGCCAACGGTGATTTGCAGAGTTAGGCTTTCACCACCAAGAAAAATCGCAAATAGCGCGGCAAAAACAACTTCCATTGTCAAAATAACGGCAACCCTGGTAGCACTCATATGCGCTTGCGACCAAGTTTGAATAATGAAGGCAATTGCGGTCGCAAAAACTGCGGTAAATACGACCACACTCCACACGCCAGTATCTGGTGGAAATGAATAGCCACCGGGAATAGATGCGATGCCGGACAAAAATGCACACACCGCTAATTGCACAATTGTCATGGCATATGCATCACGGCCAGCCGACCACTTACTGAGGGCGATAATGTGAGCGCCAAAAAAGAAAGCACCTACCAACACAAAGATTTCACCGATCCCGACTGAGAATCCTTGAATAGAAATAAGCCCGAGTCCAACAGTTGCGATCAAGATACAGAACCAAGTGAAATTGGTGATTTTTTCCTTTAAGATAAATGCTGCTAATAAAGGAGTTATGACGACATATAAACCTGTGATAAACCCAGTAATAGCCGCACCAGTTCGCTCAAGTCCTAATGTTTGAAATATGTAACCTAAACCTAAGAAAATACCGGCCAATCCACCACGTAAAAGCAACTCCTTATTGAAGTGCTTGATTACTTGTGGGCGAAGCAACAACATCGCGATAACGGCGACGGAGAATCGAGTAAAGAGAAAGTTATTTACGCTTTGTCGTTCAATTGCATCCTTCATAACTACAAAAGAAAAGCCCCAAGTCGCCGAAACTAAGATTAGGGCCCATGGTGCTAGCTTTAATTGCAGGTGATGACTAGCCGACATTACCCACGTAATTTCTTTAAAAGTGCAACCTCTTTGCCATGCTCGGGTTCCATGCCAGGAGTTTCAAGAATAAGTGGCGCATTTGCAACTGCTGGATGTGCAAGCAACTCTTGGAAAGGATCGATACCGATGTGGCCTTCACCAATATTCTGATGGCGATCCTTCAGCGCACCACAGACATCCATCGAGTCATTGGCGTGGATAAGTTGGAAACGTTCGATTCCGGCAACTTCTACTAACAGATCAATAGTGGCGCTCATGCCACCCTTAACAGATATGTCATGTCCAGCCGCAAAAACATGGCAGGTATCAAGGCAGATACCAACCTTTGGGTGGTACTCAAGGGCTTTTAAGTACATTTCCAGATCATCTAACTTCTTTACTAATGATTGACCCTGGCCAGCTGTTGGTTCAAGTAAAAGGAAAGGCGCATCATCACTTAGCGCATTCAAAATTGGCATCATGCCTTCATGGATCTGGGCCCAGGCTTTTTCAACATGAGCGGAATCAACCGCCGATCCAGTATGAATAACGACACCTAGTGCACCGATCTCGGCGCCACGTCTGAGTGAGTATGCGGTGGATCTTAACGATTTCTCATAGGTGGCTAGGGTCGGCGAACCTAAATTAATAAGGAATGGAGCATGAACGTAAGTTTCAATATCTAGCTCAGCGGCCTTGATCTTAAAAGCTTCATCTAAGTCAGGCTTGGCTTCCGACTCTGCCCAAGTCCTGGGACTCGATGCGAATACTTGGATCGCCTCAGCGCCGATTTCGAGGGCGTAGCCAATTGATCGCTTTGCCATTCCGCCCGTTGTAGGTGTGTGAGCACCGATGCGAGGTTTCTTGCTTGGCGTAGGCACGGTCTTACCCTACGGTAATCGTCACCAAGCTGCCACGTTTAACCTTTGTGTTTACCGCAGGTGAAACTTTTTTAATGATCTTCTTCTTATTATTCCCAATTGTTATGACCGCAACCTTAACTCCAAGGGACTCAAGCATCTCTTTCCCCGCCGTTGCTTCCATCCCGATAACAGTTTTAGGAATATAGGTATAAGTAGATCCCTTTGAAATCAAAATCGAGACACTTCCACCCTTGTTTGCAGTTGCACCGCCGGCTGGCGTTTGGGAAATTACATCAAGCTCTGGAATAGTTTCGCTAAATGCATATGCCGTTTCAACATTAAATCCAGCTTCAGTTAATTCATTAAGTGCTTGCTCACCACTTAGACCAAGATAAGAAACAAGGGCAACTTGCTCAATTCCCCTCGAAACAATGAGATCGATCTTTGCAGCACGCTTTACAGATGTGCCGGCGGCCGGGAAACTCGCCACTACAAATCCTTTTGGAATTTTGGCATTAAATACCTCGTTTGTTTTGCCAAATACTAAAGTAAATTTGGAAATAGCAGTTTGCGCGGCCGCCGGCGTTAAGCCGGTTGTGGCTGGAATTTTGTATCGTTCTGGTCCCTTTGAGATTATCAAATCAACCCGCCCGTTTGCCTCCACCTTTCCACCCCCGGAAGGCTGCGATTCAATTACTTTTCCCTTCGCGATATCTTCATCAAATCTATTTTCAATGACTGCAGCAGTTAAACCCAAAGGCGTGAACATCGAAATGGCTTCATCGTAGGTAGCTCCTACGGCGGATGGAACGACTACTTGTGAACCTGGACCAACTAATGTCCACCAACCGCCAACACCTAGCGCTACTGCAAGAATCAAAGCCACCTTACGGTTTCTACGTACCCGCTTGCTAGCTTTCCGTTTCTTTTCTTCGCGGCGCTTAACTTCACGTGTTGTCTCTTTTGGCGCGAGTTCCACTTTGGGCGAATCCTTAATTTTCTTACTAGCTCTTTCGCGAATTGGTTCAACTGGCAAATCCAAGCCAAGATCCATTTGATTTTTTCTTGGATCTAAATTAATTTGGATCTGCTGCAGTCTTTCCAGAAACACCCCGGCTGACCGTGGCCGGGCATCGGGATTTTTTGCGGTGGCACTAGCAATTAACTCATCTAATGATTGTGGAATCTCCTTACGTTTGCTGCGAAGGCGGGGAATTTCTTCATTGACATGTTTGTATGCAATTTGAATTGCCGACTTCGCATGGAAGGGCTTCTGGCCAGTAAACATTTCGTAAGCCACAATCCCTGCCGCATAAACATCGCTACGCGAATCCGCAACCCCTCGTTGTACTTGTTCGGGGGATAGGTAAGACACACTTCCTAAGATCACGCTCGATTCGGCGGTCATTGTTGAACCGATGAGTTCGCCCCGGGCCAATCCAAAGTCAGCTATCTTGATGCGTCCATCATTTGATATTAAAATATTCTCTGGCTTAATATCCCGGTGGACAATGCCCAGTGCATGTGCAGCGGCGAGTGCGCTAAGTATTGGAGTTAAGTAATTGATGGCATCGTTTATTTCAAATCTGCCGCGCTCATTTAAATATTCGCGCAAGGTATAACCTTCAATGAGCTCCATCACCAAGAAAATAGCTGGAATCCCATTTTGATTCCAGCCCTGATCTTGAACCGCCACGATGTTAGGGTGCGATAGCGCAGCAGCAGCTTTAGCCTCACGAATGAAACGAGAAACAAAGGCCTCATCTTGGGCCAGATGCGGGTGCATGATTTTGACCGCAACTTTGCGATCTAGCCGAGTATCGAAACCTTCATAAATCGAAGCCATGCCGCCGGTGGCTAACTGACGAAGTAATTGGTAGCGCCCATCAATGAGTTCACCGGTCAGATCTGACATGAGCAAATTTTAAGGAGTGCACCTCTTACCGGTGCACAGGGCGCGCCCAAAGTTGCTATGAACTGATTTTATACAGGCAATTCTCGCGGGTTTGATCATTTCGAAAGTGGATCTCTTGATCGATTTGCCACTGCCGCATTTGCACCGCTAAGTGCGCACCATCTCGGTCTAGTACCCGTTGCAGACCTACTTCTGGGGCAACATCTAACCAATAAGTCGTTGCACCGGCTGCCCTGACAATACCTTGCGCGGCACCAACTCCTTCCAGAATCAGAACATCAGTTGGCGTTACAATCTGGGCTGGTCCAAAGTTCATGCTGTTCCAATTGAAGATTTTAATCGAGAACTCGCGCTTTTCTTCATGAGCCAAAAGTATTCCATTCAGAATTTGTGTCAAATCATCACTGAGCGCATCCTCCCAACCACTGTACAACTCATCCATGTGGATCACTTGCACAGTTGCTGAAAGTGAAAACTGGGCGGCAAGTTTGGTGGCCAAGGTGGTCTTACCCGCGCCAGCCGGTCCATCAATAGCTAAGAGAACCACGCCAGCGCCTCCAACCGATGATCGCAATAACTGTTAACGCTGCATATAGAACTGCCGTAAACCAATAACCCATGATTGCATATTGAATCGTTCCGACCAGATCAACAATTAACCAAACAATCCAGGACTCGTACTTTTCATAAACCATCATGACTTGGGCAAACAAACTTCCAATCAGTAAAAATGCATCTGACCAGGTTGCGGCGGCGCCAATATTTGCTAAAACTGGAGCTAGCGCCGTAACGGCAGCAACAGTTCCGAGCGCGATATACCCGCGATTGCGATTGGACATTCGTCCTGGTACCGCACCGGTCGCCGCCCAACCTTTCCAGCCATAAATTGCGGCGGCGATAAAGATAAGTTGCAGGGCCGCGCTAGCAAATAGTTCTACCCGATAAAAGAAAACTCCATATAGCGCGCCACTAACTGCCCACCAGGGCCAGGTAATTCGCTTGCCGGTAGTTCCAAGCCATACCCCTATAAAAGATGTGCAGGCAGCAATGAATTCAAGAACCGACACTTCATAACTCCAGGCGGTGAATAAAATTGTTGACACAATTACTTCCTCTCCGCATCCGCATTATCGGATGGGTCAATCGGTCGGTCTGGATTCCAGACCCTCTCAGCCGTGTTGGCTCCCGTGATTAGTAGAGTAGCGTTACCCCGTGCTTAAGTTTGGTTATTTGACAATGATTGTTTTCACCGTTGTTGGCTCATTCTGGCTGGAATTTTTCTTAAAAATTAGGGTAATCAAGCGTTACCGCCGGGCTTTGAAGGCAATCTTGCCGGTTTCTCTGATTTTTATTGCCTGGGATGTCTACGCAATTAAAAGTGGTCATTGGCGCTTTGATGAGGAACAAATATTAGGAATTTACGGACCATTTTCCATTCCGCTAGAGGAGTATCTATTTTTCATAGTTGTGCCCATCGCCGCAATCATGACAATAGAGGCGGTTCGCGCCGTTAAGAAGCATTGGCGGGTTTACAAGTGAGTTACACACAGTTGGCAATAGTTGCGGTTTTGATTGCAATAACGGTTGACCTATTTGTGGTTAAGACCGCATTACTCAAAGGCAAAGTGTTCTGGAGTTCATATGCAATCATTGTTGGCTTTCAATTGCTCACCAATTGGTGGCTCACTTCACGTAACATTGTGATTTATAGCCCAGATGCAATTATCGGCCTAAGAATTGCATCGGCCCCGGTGGAGGATTTGTTGTTTGGTTTTGCTTTGGTCTTAAGTGTGATGGTTAATTGGATACGGCTAGGCGCTTCAGATAAGCAGCGCTAGCCACTCGAATTCGACGCGCAGTTGAAGTCTTAGCTCGTCTGTTAAAAATATCGTAATCAATCTTCTCGATCTCATCGACAATTCCACAATATAAAGTACTGGCCGCCTGAATGCATGGGCGGCTAGTTGGCTCCAGCATGTTAATTCCGGGAGCAGCTTCTGCTTGCAGGCTTCTCACGCGAGTTATCTGAAACTTCAACGCTTCTACAATTTCTGGAGTTCGGACTCGCGCCTTCAGCATTTCGCGGGTAACGCCAAATTGTGCCAGCTCTTGGATCGGCAAGTAGATACGGCCGCGATCAAGATCTTCCGACACATCACGGATAAAGTTGGCTAACTGAAATGCAATGCCTAATTTCTCAGCAGCAGCAAAGGCGTCATTGTGCAATGGACCCAGGATTGGCACCATTTCCAGGCCAATTACTGCAGCTGATCCATATACATACTCCAATAAATCTTCGTACTTTTCATACTCCTGAATAGTGAGATCCATTGCCATGGAATGTAAGAAGGCTTCGAAGTGTTGGTGCGGAATCGCAAACCGAGAGACGGTATCGATGAGCGCTTGGCCCACGGCATCTTCACTAACTCCTCGTTTAAGGTCGCCCAAAACTTTGTTGCCCCAAGTACCTAAAACTTCCGTCTTTTCTGCCACGGATAATTGCGAAGCTAAATCATCTACGATTTCATCGGCATAGCGGGCAAAACCGTACAGTGCGTGAACAAACGGCCTTTTGGCTTTAGGTAGCAAAAGAGTCGCTAAAAAATAGGTTTTTCCATGCAAAGCATTAAGCCGTTTGCACTCTTCGTAAGAGGCACGAAGCTCTGGATCAATAATGCCGGCTGCGGTTAATTCATCCAACTACTTCACCGGACCCACAATTCGTTCGGCGGCTAACCTTCCGGAAATCAGAACCATCGGGACACCCACTCCAGGTTGGGTGCCAGAGCCAGCAAAGACCACATTTTCGATTCCAGCTGCCATGTTGCGCGGTCGAAACGGGCCAGTTTGGAAAAAAGTATGTGCACTCGCAAATGGTGCGCCAGCTTCCATGCCTTGTGTTTGCCAATCAAGTGGAGTTGTGAGAACTTCAGTTTCGATGGCATCACCAAACCCGGTGTAACCACGTTGTTCGAGAGTTTCAACCATATGATCGCGATAAGGCTTTGCTTGTTTGGTCCAGTCAATATCGGCAGTTAAATTTGGGGTGGGAAAAAGTACGTAGTATGAATGTTTTCCAGCCGGTGCCAATGATGGGTCGTCCTTGGACGGGAGCGTCACCAAAAGACTTGGATCACTCATTAACTTCTTCTTGGTTATGAGTTCATCAAAAACCCCATCCCAAGATTTACCAAAGTGAATATTGTGATGAGCCGCAAAATCATATTGTCTCGATGATCCGACCAGCATAGTTACGCACGATGGCGAGTAATTAAGACGCTTGACCGATAGCGGTGTTTTACCTAACAGATCGTGCCACGCTACTGGCAAATCTGGATTTAAAATAACGGCATCGCATTCGATTCGCTGACCATCTTGGGTCAATACCGCTTTTGCACGGCCATTTACGACATCAACTTTGGAAACTGTAGTGCTGTACTTAAACTCCACTCCATGCTTTTGGGCGGCGGCCGCCATTGCTCGTGGGACGGCATGCATTCCACCTTTGGGGAAGAAAACTCCGTTCACGGAATCCATATAAGCAATCACTGCGTAAATGGCCAAGGCTTGTTGTGGGCTAACGCCGGCATACATAGCTTGAAAAGAGTAAACCTTCTGTAGCCGAGGGTCCTTCATGAATTGATTAACCTTCGGTGACAAACGTCGAAAACCACCTAACGCAATTAGTCGGGCTAAGTTTGGCGTCAATAGATTAAAGGGGGAGTCGATATTTCTATCGATGAAATCATTCATTTCATATTTGTATAACTTGGTTACAAACTCAACGTACTTGGCGTAACCCGCGGCTTCTGCCGGACTTATTTTGGCTGCAATTTCAGCTTCCATTTGCGCGGTATTAGCATGCACATCAAGTTGAGTTCCATCGTCGTAAAATGCGCGATACAACGGCGAGACTGGCATTAGTTCTAGCCAATCCTTCATATCTTCACCCACACTGTTAAAGGCATCTTGGATCAGCGAAGGCATAGTCAAAACTGATGGACCGGTGTCAAAGGAGTAGCCATCCTTTTTAAGCAAGCCATTTCTTCCGCCTGGGACTGATTCACGTTCGACCACGGTAACTTTGCGACCCGCACCAGCTAGCCGCAAAGCCGCGCTCAAACCTGCTAATCCGGCACCGACTATTACAACATGGTCGGTCGGTCCTTTTACACGTGCCGGCATTAGGTGCTCCTCTTCGTTGCGATGTTTGCAAGTTCAATTAGTAATTCTTTTCCATCATTTGAAATATAGGGAGATGCCAACGCGGCAAGAGATTGCTGAGTTAACTGTTCAATCATCGCTTCAAGTTTAGCCTTAGCCCCGGTTTCGGTAATGATTTGCTGAAGCATTGCAATACCGTCCGAATCTAAATCAGCCCTACCAAAATGATCTTTACAAGCTTGGCTTTGGGTATCGGTTTGATTCTCGCGCGAGAGTGCAATCAAAACTGTTTTCTTACCTTCGCGTAAATCATCTCCAGCAGGTTTTCCGGTAACGGAAGGATCTCCAAAAACTCCCAATAAATCATCACGCAACTGAAATGCTTCACCGAGTGGTAAACCATACGCAGAAAGCGCCGCAAATATTTCGCTCTTTGGCGATTGTGAAACTGCGGCACCAAGATGCAACGGGCGTTCAACGGTGTACTTGCCTGACTTGTAGCGAGCAATCTTCATGGAGCGCTCGGTACTTGTACTCTTTTGAGTTTGTTCATGAATATCTAAAAACTGGCCTGCCATTAACTCCACCCGCATTTCGTTGTAGTACGGAAGTACGCGCGCTAATTGCTCATTTGCTAAACCGGAAGAGTTAAGCATTTTGTCGCACCACACCAACGCTAAATCACCCAGCAGAACCGCAGCTGACAAGCCATATTGCGGGGCAAAACCAGCTAATTCGTCTTGCACATGGATCGATTCAAAGTGGCGATGGATTGATGGTTTTCCACGACGGGTATCAGAGCCATCCATCAAATCATCATGAATTAGTGCACAGGCTTGAAGTAACTCAAGGCTAGCCATTGCACGTACTTCTGGTCTATTAAGCGTTCCTTGCGCAGCAATTAATCCAGCATATGCAAACAATGGTCGAAGTCGTTTTCCACTGTCCATTAAAAAGGAGGTTAGTGATTCACTTACCGGGGCTAAATCCGCGGAAATCTCTTTCAGATCAGCACTTTCGCGGTTGAGAAATATGCTCAACTCTTCTTCGATCGCAGAGCGAACACTTATTAACTCTGCCTTTGGCGCGAAACTCACGTCGTAACGGTACCCTCACACCGTGGTACTTCGCACTTCGTATTCATTTGAGTTCTTTCCCCCCAAGGATATTGAGGGGGAGGAGCGTTTGTGGCATGCCATTGAAGGGCTCAGATCAATCGCCCCAGATTTCGTTTCGGTCACCTACGGGGCAGGTGGGTCTACCCGAGATAGATCAATTCGTATTGCACGCGAAATTACTCAACGAACTGGAATTTCCACTGTTGCCCACCTCACCTGTGTTGGCTCGACTCGCAGCGAGTTGATAGAAATTCTTCAAAGTTATCAGGAGGCGCAAATTACGAGCATCTTGGCGCTTCGTGGCGATCCAGTTGGTGGTCCAAGAGCGCCATGGACGACAACTCCGGATGGATTAAATTATGCCGATGAATTAGTACAACTAGCCGCAGATTTTGGTGGTTTTACGATTGGAGTTGCCGCATTTCCCGATGGACACCCAGCATCTGGGGGTGATTTTGAGAAGGATATTGATGTCTTAATTAGGAAAGAAGGACTCGGCGCTTCTTTTGCAACAACGCAGTTTTTTTTCAATGTGGATCAATATGAGAGATTGGTCGATCGTCTGGCCGCGCGAGGATCATCTTTGGCAATTATTCCTGGAATTTTGCCAGTCACGAACGTGAAGCTACTTCATCGGATGGCAGAACTTGGCGGTACGGCTATTCCTGCTCAGATGGCTACTGCTTTTGCCAAAATTGAATCAGATCCGCAAGCGGTACGCGAACTTGGAGTCGAGATCGCTACCTCGCTCTGCCAACAACTTTTGGCTGCTGGGGCACCAGGGCTACACTTCTACACAATGAACAGTTCTGCCGCGACTCAAGAAATTTACCGAAAGCTTAATAATGTTAAGTAAGCAAGAGTTTAAAGCAAAGTGGAGCACACTTCATAGTGATGCCAAGACTGACGGTATCGTCGGAGCTTGGCTTAACATCTCATATCGCTTTGGTTTGATCTGTACTTTACTTCGAATCTCACCCAACCTCTTAACTTTATTGGGTTTAGTTGGCGCAGTGGCCACAGCAATAACTTCACAATCTATCTGGGCAATTTTCTTTTTAGTCTTCTCTTTATTTTGTGATGGTATCG